>JADEYI010000163.1_pt1 | contig 124152 bp, 193 predicted proteins | sample 8542331 | NCBI WGS metagenome assembly JADEYI01 (sample SAMN16510988, study PRJNA670497) | mine drainage metagenome | isolation source: biofilm near Copperflume 1 | place: Germany: Marsberg coppermine Kilianstollen | collected 2018-02
GTGCATTTGCCCGAAGATCAGCACAAGCGCTTCATGAAAAACTAGGGGCAGAGACGTGTTGGTGGGGACAGGCTTGGTCTGACCGCTCTTCTATCCTGTAGTTCCTTTATTGATAACTCAAGAGTATGCTTTATTGAGAATTATCCAGATCCCTGTTTCACTGTACAAGGTACAAGGTACAGTGAAACAGAATGTCTTTTGCTCAAGCGAGCATGCGCGGGCAGTAGCACTGCAGAGGTTTTCTTTTGAATATGATTGCCAGGGACTATGCACCTATTTATCAAGCTTCCAGTATTTGGCTGTATCCTCTTTTACATGGCTTCATCCCAAGGTGAAGAGCATTTGACCACTGCCTTACTTGGCCCATATGTGAATTAGTCCACAGCTCTGCAAGCAGAGCGAGTTGTTGCAATTGAAAACACTGCAGCACCTGGGGAAGTTGACGAGCGTTTTCTACTTGATCAACTGATTAGTGCTTATTACGAAAGGGTCAACATCTATGCCAGTGGGGTGCTTGTTGGTGCCAGCAGCAGCTTGCATGGCGATGTATCTGCTTGCGGCAGTGTCTAGTGACAGATCTTGTGCCTTGACATTTCAGTATCATCACATGCCATCCAGGATCCTGAGGTGCTCGCGAGCACCTCCCCGATCGGGGACTGTGCAGAGTGCTTCTCAGCATGATCGTTGTGTAAGTTGCTATTGAGCTTAGATACAATACATCGCCATGCTGGCAATCATTTCGACAAGCTGATGTCCTCACTTCCACATTGCTGATCAGATGACTCACAAGGATCTCAATGGACATGGCCCCGATCGATACCCGGCCAGCCCGGGATGGCCCGCCGTTAGCATCATGTGTAGCTATCATGATCAGCTCGTAGTCACACTGAAGTGGGCATGCATAGAACAGCCAGTGGTCACGAAGGAAAGAAAGAAATTTAAGAATGCAAGAGATTGTGCTTGCAAAGTTGATGCTTGCCCTGGAGAAGTAACGGTGATGTCATCAGGGTGAGGTTGCTGAGTCAGACGAATAGAAGTGCTCTGCTGCTCTTCTCGTCCGACACAGCGAGACTCAGCACCATCGATCACCGAACCCAGAGGAAATTGAGACAGAATCAAGGCAGTCCATCATGGCTTCTGCAGCAGCAGTGAAGGCAACCTGCCTGTCCGGCCTGGTAAATCCCATCACTGTTCTCCGTTCAGCACTCGCGGATTGTTCATCAGGCACAGTCTCTTTTCAACACTTGTGGATCAACAACTTTATTGAGCATGGTTCCGTATCCCTCAATATATATCTTCTGCTCTCAAAGATAACACGATGCGCGAATGCGTCGGAAGCGCAAAGGGGACAGAACATACCCGGCAATTGCACCATTTTCGGCACAACCATGGTTTAAGGTTTTCAAGATTAAGCTGAGAATTGTTTACCGTAATGTGCGTGGAAAAATCAATAGTTCGTCCCTAGGAGTAGCAGGGCTAGATGCCAGTGCTTATGCTCATCTGGCAAATCACAGGCACATTCACGGTCGAAGGCCTCTCCAGCACTTTTAAGTGCCCCTCGGAACACATCGAGAAGGTCCCACCGCTCGATGGCACCCGTGCGTGCCATGGGAGTGACTCCCTGGATTTTGGGAGTTGCAGAAGTTGCAACAAAGCCAGGAGATGTTGATGCTCCAATTGGTGAGGAGCGCTCTCAATGATACGTTTCATTGTGAATGTTCTGGGTTCACCACAGTTTATGGCAGTCTTTGCAGAGCAACCACTTGTTTAGTAGTCGGTTCATGCCCCAGACAGCTCCGATTGCACATGCTGATCAGTAATTTGCATGGGCGCAGGACTGATCGTCGGAGGGTGAGTTACTTTCTGCTGCGCCACTGCACGACACGGCTGCTAAACTGCTGGTTGTGATTTGTTTTGGTGGCATGGTGGCCTTATAACTGGCCTCTCGTGCCTGCTTGCAGGGCTATCCTTGTCACAATTGTCCTCACAGCAGGTGGGAAATTCCCCTATCAATACCGACTGTCTACATGTATATCTCGGCTATCTCGGCTATCTCTATCCCAACACAGGTGATGCACAACTTTCTGCCTGCTATGTGTGCTGCAGGCATACCTGCCTTGCTGAGCCCCGGGAACAAGGCAGCCGAAAAGATCTTCGAGAGGGACGCACGCTCGGGACGCAAGCGCTAAGGTTATGGAGAGCTGCAGATGACGGCGTACTACGTATACATGATGTGGCACCAAAAGTGTTGCAAAGATTGTTTTTACATAAAGATCTTAAGATTTCCAGCTGCATTGCACACTGTGAGAAGATAAAGGAGAAGACAAGAACCACTGGTGGCACGTTTCTGCGCATCCCAATTTGAGCTGCTGCACAGAATAAGGCCCTTCTGGCTGGAGTTTCATTTTGCTGCATTTGGGTCAAGACTTAAATGCTGTATGAGCACTTTCTAAACAATTAATGTGTAGCTTCCTTAATGGCAACTGAAGACATACACACCATCTCCAGAGCTCCCCTGACATGGGTGAAAGCAGATATTTGTCGACACATGCCAAAGCCAGACAAAGACCTGCCGTCACACAGTACTGGGTACAGGACGTGTCCCTCTTGTCTGTTGCAATTTCACCCCGCGAGAGGGTTGGCATGTATTGTGATCTTATCGATCTTGATTTCCTGCAGCGGTCTGTCCGCAGCACCTGCATGGACAAAACAAATGGTTACAGGAAAACTTGCACAACAGACTTCAAAGCATCATAGTGCCAATATGTCTGCACGGCTACAGAACAGCATGTGTCTCTTGGGCAGCGCGTCCAGAAAGCACAGCGCATTGTTCCTTGTGGCACCAATGCCGACAAGAATCACATGAAGTGAGGCCGCCTAACCTGTGGGGACCTTCTCCATTCTATCCAGGACATCAAGCCCATCGATGACATGACCAAAGACAGTGTATTTGCCTGCAGAAGCAGCTTCCAATGTCAGTGCATACGACTGTGATCAGAATCTGCCGATCACATTAAAACACCTGAAAGGCAGGATCTTGTTGAAGGAAGGCTGCTCACCATTCAGCGTTGGATGTGTCTTGTAGGTAATGAAGAATTGGCTGCGCAGGGCACAGGCAGTCTCAGCACACAGGGCTTCGTTGACAGATTGAGGGGGCAAAGGAGTGCAAATCATGCTGCTTGGCTACAAACCTGCCATTTGTATTGGGACCGCTGTTAGCCATTGACACAATGCCGCGTTTGTTGTGCTTCAGCAGAGCATGGTCAAAGATTTCATCCGGAAATTTGCCATTGGGAGTGCTGTAGATGCTCTTTCCACCCTTGCCTGTACCTATTGAACACAGAAGGAAGCTGAGACCCAGACCCTTTGACCTGACAAGCGCTTACTGATGCACTACAAGCCGTACAGTCTAGGATGGTGCACACCTGTTGGGTCCCCTCCCTGGATCATAAACCCGCGGATGTTCCTGTGAAAGATGGTCTCATTGTAGTATCCGCTGGCGCATAGAGCGAGAAAGTTCTCTGCACTCCTTGGCACCTCCTCGCAGAAGACTTCGATCTTCAGGTCTCCAAGGGATGTATGTAACGTCACTGCCTGTTTAATACCAGAACGATGGACGTGTAAGCTTTGCAACTCTTGCTGGCTTGCTCTGCCTAAGTAGATCAGATCGGATACAGAGAAATAAAGATGGCACAGACAAGACATACACTTGATTAGCAAGAACCTGAGAGTGCTAGCTTCAGCAAACAAGATCGAGCTTCAGAGGTCGGGTATGGGATATAAGCAGTTTGTTTAGAGAGAGACACTTGCCATGCCATCCTCTGTTCAACAATTGCGGCTTCTAGACACCAATAGCATGTGATCTCGGCTCCTTGCAATCTCGAGATGTTTCCCAGGATCTCCTTCTCGAGACGGATGTTTGATTGGGAGAGACAGTGCCATGGGCTTGTCAATGTGGGCGACCAAAACTTTCGGGGCTGCCCGCTTGGGCAGCGGATTTTACGTCCCCTTTCAAAACCACCGAGAGCAGACGTAGGAATTCGGTGTGTTTTCGCTTCGTGCAGCCTATTCAATCATCGCTACCCGAATAATTGCGTAAGTGTACGACTGCGATCGTGAAGCAAAAGGGGTTTTGGAGAAGTGGCGTTGTGCGTCAAGACACACGTCTTGTGTGTTGGTACTGACGAAGGAGGACTTCCCAGCGAGTGTGCAAGCATGATTCGGACGATGGCACGCGTTACGGACGTGCATATTCTCGAGGGTACGTCCATAAAACGATCGATGAGCGCTAACAGTGAAGACAGCAAATATCTCAGGGTCAGACTTTCAGATGCGTCTGGTATCAAAGAAACGGCCTCTCCTTGTGCTTGTTGTCCTATTCACCAACTTCAAGGTGCCTCCAAGCTGGTGATTATATTTCTTTCTACTACAAAGTCTTTTGTAGCAGTGCAGAGTCTGCTTTATACTCGTCGTAAGGACCCCTTTCAAAAAGTAGATTGTTGTCGGATGTGGTATACAATGGATGCATGTATGTGATCCCTTAACCTCATGGTATTGTGTTAATTTTGTTATTCTTGCCTGTGGCCATTGCTCCTTGCCTCGTCAACAGACAGGAGACCACTGCATTTCTAGAGTAAAACTGTCTGTTGCAGTGCTGCCACTGCATACCTCCAGCAAGCCATCCTATTGTGGAATTCCTTTTTAGTTGCCCTGAAAGAATTTTGCTTGTCTCTTGCAGAGGACAACGAGGTGATGCACCTGCCAAAGATCAACGAGGAGCTCAAGAACTTCTTTTTGCCCAGGAAGTATGTCGCCCCTGAGCCAGAACCGGTGCCAGAGGTGAGCCTCATGTCCTGATCATGCGCACCAGTAACTGTAAAGCATGTGGCGCGAGGTGCTCAGGGACAATTAACCCACACATCCTTCACATGCAGAGCGCACACCTCCATGCAATTGTACAGGGACAAATGAAGCGGCGATTTCAACATCAGGCGTATTCAGACTTGTCTTTCAGCCATCGCGCTACAGTGGAACCTGAGATGCTGGCATGCATGCGCCCGGTGTGGCCTGTCCTGTGTTGATTTATATCTGGCAGCACCCATGATCCAGCGTCTCGCGCTTTTACAGGCAAAGGCGACGCCCCCCGTGGAGGGCACAGACAGCGTCCTGGAGGCCGTCAAGGCAGCGCCGGCGGATGTGACAGCAGTGCCGGAGCCGGTGAAGGCGCTGAGGGCAGCTTCCGGGCAGCCGCCCCAGAGTCCCACCTCTGCCTACCGGCCGGGCGCCTTTGACAACCGTGGCCTGGCCGACACAGCCGCGTCCCCGGCCAAACCCTCCAAGAAGTGGTTCAGCTTCACAAAATCAAAGTCAAAGTCCAGGTGCTGCTCCCCATGCCAATGCATTGCACTGCCCTTTCATTAACACTCCCGTGAGACGCTGGAGCCTGTGAGACCCCCAATGGTTGGCTCTCTATACTTGGCACTGCACAGCCTTTGTACCCCGCTGCGTGTTGCCAGAGGTTGTTTGTAGGTGTTTGGCATGACATGCAGTAGGTGCTTCGCTGAGGGTAGCCATTGAGGAACATGGGAGATTGCCTTGCAGAGATGGCAAATGTGAGGGTCCTGAGAGCGGGAACTTGGGAGCTGAATTGTCTGCGATTGCTGGCCGCAGGCTGAACAAGGAGTCCAACTCCAGCCGGTTCTCGTCCTTCAACAACCCCACTGCCGCTGCCGCAGCTGCAGTACCGGTGCCCACACGCTTCCTTGAGAAGCACGGCGCTGATGCCGCCGGCGCCGACAAGGCCGAGGAGCCCGCTGCTGAGGTGCAAACCCCTGGCATCGCTAGAAATCATTCTGTCCACCTCCCTGCACAGCACGTGTAATCCACAGGACACACGGGGGCCATGGTAGAAACGGCAGGGATTCAATGACAGGTCAGGTGGGTGGCAGACAATGCAGGCAGCTGCTTGATAGTTGCTTATACTCCAACCACCGCGCACCGCGCCTGCAGGGCTCCTCCGTAGTAGAACCAGAGACGGAGAGAACGGGATGCTGCATGAGGCACAGTTAAAGTTGATATTTCACACTGATGATCTTGTCACAATAATTGATGTTGCTGCACAGGAGCCCGTGGCGGAGACTGCTGCAGAGCCCGTGGCTGAGCTGGCCCCTGCAGAGGAGGAGCACAAGGGTGAGGCGGCAGTTGAGGCGCCAGTGGAAGCAGAGGAGCCTGCTGTGGAGGCTGCCGAGCCAGAGGTGGAGATTGTGGAGGCCCCAGGTAGGAGCCAGGGTCTTAGAACGCATCTTCTGTCCAACCAGACTCTCTTGAGTCACGCCTCATTCAGTGAAACGCCCATTCAGTGGAACGCCCCCTGTAAGGCCTGCCCATTGTGGGGGCAGTTGGTGAAGATGAGGGGTGTGTATTTCAGCACTGCAAGTGGATATATTACAAATCCTTCTGAAGAGCAGCAGCCATAGCTTGACAGGCAGAGGCCGTGAGCTTGAGGATGGCTTTTCATTGACACATACTCCTAGATGATGTGGCTTCCAACGGAGGAAAAGCCGGTGAGTGACATGGGGATTGTGTGGTGCAGTTGTGGTTGAGGAGAAGAAGGCAGAGGTCCCAGCTGAGTCTGAGGTAACTGCAGAGGAGCCCATCATCTCAGAGCCCATTGCAGCAGAGCCTGTGCCTGAAATTGAGGCTGAGACTCCCAAGGAGACAGCCGCAGGTGGGGCAGAATTCTCCGTCTCTCGAAGCTGTAGTCCTGCGTGCCCAATGGTCACCTCACGAGCAAAACTCATTTCACACTTTTATCAAGAGGCAAAGTGCTTCTGCAGAAAAGCTGCATCAGATAGCTGCCATGATCCTACCCCTTGTTGGTTTCGCCAAGATCCAAGCAAGTTCCTGTGCACGGTGCTCAGTATTTGTTGCGCCCCTCGCCAGTCGGGACCAAGCAGAATGAGTGCACGCATCTGCTGTACTGAAAGTGTGGGCTTGTGCGGCAGATGAGCCGGCCAATGACATTGAGGCCGTTGAGGAGCCCAAGGAGGCCCCTGTGAAGGCATTGTTGGCAGAAGAGCCCATCCTGGAGGCCCCTGAAGAGAAGGTGCTACACCAACCTTCCGTTCTTCTTTTCACATTGCAGACCTCACACGAATTGGGAGATCTCACAAATATCACATATCAAATTTCTAAGAAATATTATTAGTTAGGATGGACACATTCCTTGTCTGCACCAGAGCTGATTTAAACTGTGTAAAGATTGCAAGTGTGGATTGCTGGCACTTATTGGATTGCATGTTTGCAGAAGGCAGAGGAGGTTGTGGCAGAGCAGCCGGTGACAATTGATGGCGAGGCGTCTACTGAGCCCGAGGAGGTCATTGCGTCCGATGCGCTGGAGGGTGACATGCACTCCATCGCAGAGCATCCCACCGCCGAGGAAGAGGCCGCAGCTGAGATGCCTGTCAAGGTGTGCAGCCAACTGTACATTTGTATTCCTTTGTCCAGAGAGATGAGACTGCAGCAAAGGGGACGAACCCTGAAAAGACCTGCCGCTATGACCGTCTCTCCTACTGCCTACTGCGCAGTGCATCTGTTCATGTACCCTTTTGATGATCATATCAGATGTCTACCTCCCGCCCACAGTGTTATCAATCGTTAGTCATGGCACTTTCTGTCTGGTCAATAAATTACTCATGAAGTTTCGAACATGATCAACTGTGGTGCAGGGAGAGGAAGCTGTGGAGGAGCCGGCCGAGGCAGCTGCCGTCGCTGAGGTGGCGGTCCCGGAGCAGGCAGAGGAGCTGAAGGAAGCTACCGAGGAGTCTGCCCCAGAGGTGACCGACATTACACAAGAAGGTATTTACCCGGCAGCCTCCCTTGCCCTGCCGCCACAGAGCAAGGCGTGCAGCAGGCATCGCACATGTGTGTGTTTCTGAACACAGAGAACGGGTGCACAGCGTGTTTGGCAGTCTAACATCACAGCCGAACGTGTGTTTCTCAACACTACATGCCCCTTCACACATGCCGGCTCCCTGCATGGCTCTTGCTCTGTGGCAGCATGCCCCACAGGTGGAGATGGGGTGTGAGCCTTCAGGTCGCCCTAGCCTCCACCTGCTGGGGCTTGCACCCTTGGCAGGGCAGAGGAGGCTGCTGGTGTGCTGACATAACCAGAACCTTCACTCAGATCAGTCAGCCTTGCTCTGACAGCCGTGACCCTCACCACAGGTCGGTGACGTTCCAGTTTATTTGTTTGCATTCTTCCAGCATTGTCTATATTGCAAGGAAGGCAAGAGTGCGGGGATGCTGAGTGGATGTGTATTGTGGCAATTGTGCAGGTGCCGATCATGAAGTGGTACACGAGGAAGTCGCCGCAGAGGAAGAAGGGGGAGAAGAAGCAAAAGTGGTGGAAGGCGCTCAAGGGCACCTCCTGAGTGCCCCCGAGCCGGCCGACGTGGCCGCACCCGCCAAGCATGCCGCCCCCGCCAAACCCGCAGCCCCCAGCAAGAATGCCAGCTGCGGCTGCTGCATTGTGCAGTGAGCGCTTGGTAAGGCCTCGGCTGCACTGTGCAGTGAGCCGGGAGGAGCCTCACCAGACTGCGGATTCGTGCAGGTTTATGCAGCTGCCTCAGAGCTCAAGTTGGATGATGATGACTGATGTTGTCTGACGTGATAAGTTGAAACGGCAGCTGCGCTCGCGGTAGAAGGAGTAGGGACACTACGACAATAGTTTGGTGTGCGCGGCAAGATGGCATGCAGCCAAATCAGCATGTGGACATGGGAGCAGTTCCACCTAAAGGGCAGTTATGTTTGTGAGGCAGCAGTGGTCCCTTGACTCTATGCTATTTCGGGCATTGGGTGAATCTGGGGTTCTTAAGAGGGGAGCAGATGAGCTGCATTGCAACTCACTTGAACATCCAACAGAAACCATCATTGGCAGCAGAAACAAAGATGTTGGGAGCCAAAATGAACAGGCCATCTTGGACAGGCAAACGGGACAGATGTGCTTCACAGGTAGCTTTCCCCATGTGGGGTTAGCTGGTCTGGCAGGCCTCTGGCAGCACCAAAGAACTTTAGTTTGATCAGAATTGATCCCAAAGAACCCAATGAGTATGTGCAACATGGTTATTTTTCGCAGTGCAGCTGCAGTACGCATTGGTTTTGCAATTGGTCATGAGTATTATCCGCAGCTTGTCCAGGCAAGGTGCCAGATGACTAGCTCAATTTAGTAAAGCCTTAATAGCTGCATGAGTCCTTTACAAGTTTTGAAGCCATTGCAATATAATGCTATAAGTTGAGTGCAGAGGGGCGCGCCAATGGGGAGTCGTCTCGGTATCATGTACGGTGTCAACGTTGATGTCAGCAGTTTCCAATTTCTGCACTCTTGTAATATTTCTTCTTTTTGACTAGAGTGGTCCGCACGTAGGCGCTTGCTTGAAGATAGGCGCTTGCTTGAATAATTCCTAATCACTTCTCTTCATCTATCTATGAATTGCTGTTGTTTCGAGCTCCCCAGCCCCTGTTTTTGCAGCTCAAGATGCATTTGGGCAGGCCATAACAATGATGGCCCCAACTTCTCAGGTGCTCCTCTAGATTGGGCGGAGTAAATATTTACTCTGCCGCTCCACAAAGCAAGGGCTCAGACATGAATCAATCCATTCTAATTATAGACCAGGTGCACTGATGCACTCACACCCATGCATGCATCATTTATTCCTCCGGAAGACCATGCCTGTGCGCCCTGACATGCATGCCACTGGCAGGCAATAGCAATAAGACATATGTTGAGGACTATTGTACACACAAAACCTGACAAACTCAGATCAATTTCAAACATACTGATCATGATGCTGACTTTACAGGTACACGCGGTTCTAAATCAAGTTTGGTTTCAATGTGCCTACAAGCCGCTCATCTCGCGCTGCTGTCAGCAATTCCATGCCCTGCACTTCCAATCCAACCTTGTCAAGTCAAACACTTGAAGCGCAGATATCAAGAAACAGCGAGCAGCACCTAGCAGAATTTCTAGGGTAGCAACTTTATGGGCCAGACAAGACCACACCTTTGCCTGATGAGTTAGGCGCTGCTCGTGCTCAGCACACAGAGCAGCACGCTGTTCTGCTGCTTCTCGCTCGACTGCTTCCACATCCAGCTCTGCCACAAGCAGCTCTGTCCCATCCTGCATGTTGACATGAATTATCAGGGGCTTTGTCAGCACCACTGTTCCGGTGTCTCTACATGCACCCCTCTGATGCAATCTTATTGCTATGTGCTCTGTCCATGCATCCTATCCAGATATCATAGGGTATCTGTCCTTCAAAGATAGTAGACAATGGGTAGGTGGAGCATGTGCGCTTGTCGGTGCTCTCAGGAAGGCAGGCAGCGCCTCACCTCTAGATCAAAGCTTCCCAGGACGGCCTCATCATCGATCCCTAAGCTTCTGAGCATGCCATCTCCAGCAGGGCCCCTCGCGCTGAGGGCCTGATGCTGGGCTGGCAGCTTGAAAAGCCGCTCGCACAGTTGCTTCAACTTCCTCAAGTTCATATTTCCTGCATCATGTGCATCATCTCTCAGTACTGCTCACCATTTCAGCATTCAGGGGTTCCTATGCATGCAAGCGCTTGCAATGCACCCACAATGGCGTAGGAGCAAGTCCTGTTCCAAATGAGTTAATAAATACATGCATCTTCTTGATAGGCAGGGACGCACTGGGCAGTTTCTTAGTCACGGAAGTACTGTTGCTGGCTGTGCAGGTGAGCCTCAGCTGCAGCATGTTGCTGGACAGGGCACTTGGGGCAGACGCTGCAGCAATTGCTGGCGCGCCTGTATCCCCATACCTGCGGCATGAATTCATCTCAGGCTTGATGAAGTTGCTTGAGGCTGCTCTTTGGGCACATATTATTCCATACCCAGCTGGCAGGTCTTTGCCACGCAGACACATCCTTGTACGAATGTCTTCAGAGGTCACATCTGCAATGCCTCATGTGCAAAATGATCAGCTTGTCAGCGGTTTGAGGCATTCGGGAAAGCGATCTCACTTTGCTTGCAGCTCTGTCAGGCGCGGGTGCATGGCTATCAGCTTGGTCTGTGCATCAAGATCGCTGGATAGTCCATGCAGCTCCCCTGTTGCAAGCAAAACACACCTTCTTTGATCCACCGTATAACAATGGTACAGTTGCATTTGCAGATTTTGAAAAGACGTAGAAGCTCACCCAGGATGGCCCTCATGTATCGCAGCTCTGATTCCTTCCGATCATATGGTGATATAGTACTGGCATTGAGGGTGGTCAGATGAGGCAGTCTGGCTATCACCTGCCGCATGTGAAGCAGAGGTTTGAGCACATGCCACCATTTATGCATAGCAGCTCATGAGAAACGCACTGCGCAGGCAGAAAATCTATTTGGGATGAAAATACAATCAAGTCGGAAGCACCTCAAATCGCTCCTCTTTGCCTGAAGGAATGAGGGGATTCCCTGACAAGCGAACCTCTTTCAGACGCTCAAAATGTGCCAGCGCGTCGATTGACTGCCACCTGTTGAGCTTGTTGTTGCCGAGCAGCAAACAATCCAGCTGCTTGAATTCTAACCCTGCCAGTGAAGTTGACCTCAGCTTCAGTACCTTTTGCACAGATCCTTGCCTTTGACGATCATAATTTGGTTAAAATTTATCACATCTCAGATTGGTGTGCTGGCCACAACGCCATACCTATTGAGCTGCCGGCATGGATTTCTGCCACCTGATTGTCATTTAGGGAGATGCAGCGCAGGCAAGGGAGCTGTGATAGAGACCGCACTGCATCCCAATGCTGGATTGCATTGTTGCTCAGATCCAGCACCTGCAACATGTGCATTAAGGCCGGCAACTTGACAATGTACTATTGCCTGACAGAGACAACATGACGTAGAATATCCGTGCAGGTTGATGTTTTGACGACTCACCTTGAGCATTTGAAACCCGTGGATGCTGTTCTCAATGTTCTCAATGCCGTTCCCACAAAGACACAGCTCCTCAAGTGCTGGCAGTGCCTTTTCAATGCTTTGGACCTGAGCACGGCAGTAGCAGACCATCACTTAAAGCTGATAAAAGATACTCTTGCTCGCTGCCCAGAGAAAGGCGCACTTAACAGTGAGCTAGATAAGCGTATAAGGAGTGCACCAAAGCTGTCACAGGTTCCCCACCTGTTCCCAAGCAAGGCAGCAGAAGTTGAGCACAAGCAGGCGCAGAGCTGCGAACGCAGGACTGTCTGTGGATGCCGAAGGGAAGGCCATGCGATTCCAGCTGAGGTCCAGGCTGCATAGCGGAGGCAGCTCCTCAGCCAGCCTGGAAACCTCATTCCAGCTGGGCAGCAGGTTCGCAGCTAGGCTGAGCTCCTGCAGCTTTGCAGCTGTCCTGTTGAGAGAACCGGGCGGTCCCTGCGGCAACATCTCAGCCCATTGGCTTGTACTACTGCCCATGCAGCAAAGGTTGCAGAGTCTCTGGCAGTCTATCATGCAGAAAAGGCGAGAGTCAGGAGCTGATACTCACAATGGATGACACCCTTGCGCTGTCTAGTGTGGCATGCGTGGCCGCCTCTAAGCATGCCTGGTGACCTCGAATTTGCTCTTCACCCAGAAGCTCTATATGAACTCTTCTCCGTGATGCAGTCTGTACATACATTTCTTGATCTGATGCCTCCCTAGCCTCATTTTGGGCATCCTCTAGATACCTGCTCCAGGTCAACGAGGGCTTCCTCAGGAAGGACGTTTGAAAGGTTTAAATTGTCTTGGCAGTGGATATGTAGATCTGAAATGCACATGATCTGTACTTTCTCTGGAAACTGCTCCCATCTTGATGTCTTGAAGTAGAAACTTTACGATATTGCATCGTACTTTGAATGCGATCCAGCACACATAATTTTATCATTGTCAGTTTGTGATCCAACAGCCCAGCCCTACCTGCCAGCAAGAGCTTCTGTAAGATTTATTCCGAGGTCAGCCACTGCTAGCAGCTTGTTCTGACGTACAAGGGAGCCGCTCGTTCGACCATTCAAGCATGTAAAATAGCTTTTCCCTTTGTAGGATCCGTTATGTTTGCCACGAGAGGCATCGTCCCAATCTAGACCAACCCAGATGCCTTCCTGGCCTGCAACTTCCCCAATATAGCGTACTGTCGCAGAGTGGCTGTCAACCTGTAGACGACTTCCGATCTGCAAATCAACACTCTGCATTTGCACAGGAGGGGACTGCAGCAACTGTAGAAACGCTCCTCCATCATTCATCGTCTGGTATGCCATCAGCCTGTTCAGGCACCTATCCAAGGTACAACATCCACCTTGTGAGTCAAGGACAATTGCCAGCACTGCTTTGTGCTGCTCTGTGCAAACCTGCCATGCTGATCTGGATGGCAACAGGTTGCGTTATCTGATAAGCCTAAGCGCTTGACAGACTGGATGATCTGAGGTATACAGGTACTCGAGTACAGAACTCTGCAGACTCATGATCATCTGATCAAACATTCAATGTATGCATGCAGCGACCTGAACGCTTCTCAGACTGTAACCAGAGAATCTCAGTGGCCACAATGAAATGCTGCATGCAACGGACCAAGCAATATTGTGCACCAAAAACCAATACAATCCACTCACTTTCAAGCAACTCTCAGGTGATGCACATGGAGAATCGAATAATACAAGTCAAGTACTACTCAAGTACTACTGCATAGTATGCAGAGCAGTAGCATTCGGCCAGACATCAGAGAACGTGTTTACAATGGCATGCACGTGTCTAGCCAGGACATCTATATAGATCTGGGTAAAGCTTCGCACCACATGCTCTGCAATTGCTATGATCTTGAGGGAATACAGACAGACCGCAGTCTGCACAGACATACAAAAAGAAGACACAGCGCTGGAGCTACTGAATCCCCAATGCAATTGCAATCGCTGTTACATTCTCGCTTCACACTCATCATCATGCCAATACAGTACACAATTGCTCATATGGCAATTAATTGCGACATAAATAGCTGTGTCATTTGGCACTGCCATCCTGCAATCCTTTTCCACAGGGGTGCTGGAGCAATATATGCACAGCTCTTTCCATCTCCAAAGCGAAGGGCAATAAGCTCATATCCACCAATACGCACAGTCTCCAGCAGAACTCTCCATATCAGCCTGCTGCCTTCGGCCCAGCTGCATGCGCTGCAAAACAGCACCCCGCCCTCTTGGCATGACAATACATCTTCAGCCTGAGCGCTGACATAACAGGCGCTCAGTCTGCCATGAAGATGTCTGAGGGCTGCAGGATGAGCGGCCCGCCAGCTGTGTTGGCATCAGCGCCGCTGCTGTTGTTGCTGTTGCTGCCATTGCCCACACCCAGATGCCTGTGCTCCTTGACGGGCAGCTTCTTGGCCGCGTTGCTTGCAGCGGCAGTGGAGGGCACACCAGCAGCCGGCCCGAGACCCTGCTTGGCAGCAAATTTCGGGCCGGCGCCTGGCTTGTGCGAGAGGGAGGTTGCAGGCTCTCCCGCCCACACTGCTGCTGCCTTGGTGGGTCCTTGTGGCCCAAGCGGCGAGCGCTTGTGAGTGGCCGCCGCGCCCTGCGTGCCTGCGATGCGTGCCGGGTCTGGCCTCGCGGCGGCAGACCTCCCCTGGCCTCCCTCAAGGCCCGGCTTGCCTGCAGCAGCGGCCCCCTGTGGCGCCGAATGCTTCGGCTTCGCCTGTGCCGTGCTGGATTTTGGCTTGGCATCCGGCCCTTTTCCCGCATTGCTCTGACCTTGCTGCTCTCCTGCTCGCCCCGCCTTCAGAGGCCTCTCCTTGGCCTGCTGCTTCCTGGGGTCGCCAGGCTTCTGGTCACGTGTTGCGGCTGAGCTGCTTTTGGCGCCTGCTTTCACAAGCTTGCGCGCCGGCTGCGGAGATCGCCCAGAGTCTGAAGACGTTGGAGACATGCGCGTGTCCCTGTCATCCTCATCTGACTCGTGTGCCTTGAAGGCCCACTTGGGCGCGCTCAGGATGCTCTGCACACAAATCAGCAGGTCAGGGCTTGTTCAAACAGCTACGTCTCAATCATCCTCTCTCTCTCAGAGACTGAAGACTATGCCACATGCCGCTAGTGTTGTCAAGTGCACAAAATAGGGAAGGCAGGACAAGTTAATGGACTGAAGAATTCAAGAATATAGTCGATCAGCTATGTGTGGTCTTAATGGAGGAAATAATGAACAGGGGAGCACTCACTGCATCCTTGTTGGCAGCCCTTGCATTGAGCTCCCGGCTGCCTCGGCTCACCCCACGGCTGTTGCCGCGCTGCTTGTGGTGCTGTTGTTCGCTGTCGCTCCCTGCTGCAGACACTTCCGGGGTGACCAGCCCTGCCTTGCCGTGCTGAGCACCTCTGCTGCCACTCCCCTGTCAGCACCACAGCAACAGTCACAACACATCCAACACTGAAGATACAAATCGCAATACTGAGCCATGAGACAAAGACTACCTCGCACTAGGCAGACAGTCGTGTAGCATGCTGGAAAGGAAAAAGGTACCTTGGCTGGCCGCTGACTCGGCATGGCTGCAGCACTCCGAGCTTGTGGCTGGACATCCTCCGACTCCTTGAAGATTTTGAGGGGCGGCGACTTGTCTATGCCAGTCCTTGTCGTGACGCGCGCCCCTCTGTTCCTGGCTGGCTGCCAGTCAGACCCCACCACCACATTCGGCTTCTTCTTTTCATCAGCGTCATCCGTGCACCTGCAGACCACACGAGCAAAGTTTGCTTTCCATTCACAGACCCACACCACACTAGCCACCTGTGCCTGTCCCTAGCAAGAAGATCACAGGGACAACCATCAGCAAACTGGCCATGCTGAGTATATACACAATCAAAGGAATGACAACCTGTGCCTATCCCTAGCATCAAGATCACCAGGACAAATGCTAGCAAACTTGATCAGCTCACCCTCAGCAGACTGCTCAGCACTTGTGCAATCAAAGGTACTCAGACTTGAGTACGAAACCAGCCAAGACTGCCGGCCGCACAGAACCCGCCGGTGTCACACCTGCCCTCGTTGACGTCATAGTTGCGGCCGTGCTTCCTGCGCGTGGGCGCGAAGGCTTGCGGCGGCCTGCGCAGGGGCAGCGCATGATGCGGCGCCACGCCCACCTCGGGCCCGGCCCCCTCCAGCTGCGTGACCAGCGTGCCCCGGTCCTCCAGCATCGCAAAGTGCACCCGGAACCACGCCGCCAGCGGATCCTGCGGCTCCGGCTCCGGCTCTGGCGCCTGCCACACAATCCCCATCTCAGCACTTCAGTCCTCCCATACTTTTCAAGCATATTCACGGCGCTGTAATCCTTCAAACATGTCAGGCCACAGTCCGGCATTAACTTACAGCCCAAGAAACACGCAGTCTCAAACTACAGATGCCTCCTGCGGCGGTGCACCGCTCGAGCCTTGCAGGCCAGGCGCTGGCTGTCACAAGGTCTAGCAGGATGTATGCAATTGGGGTGGGGACAAAGCTCACCTGCGCCTCGTCTTTCGAGGAGAGGCCAACGCCGTCGTTGAAGCCAAAGCCGCCAGTGTCAGGCACGCCAGAGTTGCTATGCGTCGCCCCGCCGTCCTCGCCGCCCTGCAACGCCGCTGGCGTCTCAGCCGCGGGTGCAGCTGCGCGCATCCGCTTCCGCCGTTGCTGAGGTCGCTGCTGCTGTTGATCCGGGACATCCTCATGAGGAGACTTGTGGGTCTCCTGCTCATCCTCAGCCGCTGAGTCCAGGTCCATTGATGCGCCGGTGCCCGTTCCATCCGTCGCCTCACCTGCAACACACCCATCTGTAACATTAAAGCTCAATTAATCGCCAAGATGCACTTTTGCGGATTGTGGGACAGTTCCAGAAGCTTCGTTGACGCTGTGCAGTGAGTGATACGAGGCCCACCTTGCGCCTTCTGCCTGGGTGCTGCATGCTTGGAAGCAGAGCCCGATCTGCGCTGGCGTCCAGGCTTGGGGTTCTTCTTGGGCGCCCAGGCTCCTTTGCTGATGTACTTCCAGGCATGCCTTGCCAGGGAACCCCGCCAGATGCGGCTGCTGGTTTTCTTGACCCACTCCTTTGTCACTAGATCGCCCTCCTCAGGGTCTGACGCATAGAAGCAAATGCGTCATTCCTTTCAATTCTCGACATTCACACAGTCACGGATTGCCAAATTCATGTATTCAGAGCGTATTAGGGCTGTGAGCGCTGTTAACAGAGCACTACAAGACTCTGTACCTGGAAACAGGACTCGTATCTCGTTTGCAGTCTCTCGCACGATCGATGCTTGGTACCAGACATTGGAGCCTGCTTCCATTTCCATCATTGGCTTGTCCACCTTGCAGTCAAAAGGCGGCAGATCTAACTGTTCGCCAGGTTGCACTTTGGCACGTTCCTTCTCCTCAGCCCTGAATGGAAAGAGCACCCCGAACATTGATGGGCCAGATCGTCAGCAAAGATGCTGGGACCACAGATTGGCAAATACCGCTTCTGATCTGCCATACCTGCCAGATGTCTCAGCTTCCTTTCCCTTCTGTACTCGCTCCTCATTGCCCGTCTCAGCCTCACTGCTGGCCTGCATGTCTGATCCTGATTGTGAACTGTCTAAGCTCATATCTTCCTGCTGAGCATACACATATTCCATCGGTGACCAGAGCATTCATGCGCACCAAAAATACATGGCATTCTCAAAATACATCAATGAAGCATCAATGAAGGGATTCTGTTGCTGATCAAGAATGGACAGCACCTCATCAGATAGATTGGTCCCCTCTGTGATCCTGGTATTAACATCCGCCTTGTCTTGAGGGGCCGTCGAAGGTCGAGTAAGGTCAAAGCCACACACTTTGCATGTCTGCGAATACCACTTCACACATGAGCAACTTCACATCACCAAGGTTGATCTTAAGGTCGTCATATTCGTGGATCAAAGTTGAATCAGCAATTCAAAACACACGAGGAGGAAGATTCTCACCTTGCAGCCAGCCTTGGTCACTGCTTGACAACCACTGCAGCACACAAACAGAGGCCCCTGCTTCCTGTGCTGCTCCCCAAACTTCCCTTCCGTGGCTTCTGTCATGCCATACGCATCCAGGGATGAATCCCAGGGACACCAGCGACCAACACGTGCATCACTGCAGAAAGCCTAGACACCCAGAGCCCTCCCATCTGCTTGCATGGCGGGACCTATGCTGGGAAGTACCATGCTTCTACCTTCGCATCATTGCTGACCAAGGTCTGGTTATCTGACCGAGTGGTCCCTTCCTTGACGGCTGTGATTGTATGATTGCCTGGCAAAACGTGATGATCAAATGTCAGGCACACGTCTTCCGCGACTGACCGGATCTTCTGTCTCAATTCTCAATGTCCTGCTTCGAGGGGACCGTCATTTCCAGCCCATCCTGCTGCTGTAGATTTGGCGCTCAACCTGACTTCTGCAAGCTCGCTGCTTATGTCGGACAAATTACAGCAATTTTGCTGCAAGTTGTCACTGCGTTCTATTGCCACATAATTAGAACGGGATAATTCATTGGTAAGTGCTGCAAGTCGAGGTGTTGAAGCCTTGAAACAAACGTGTTGCTCGCTCAAACACAGCTTTGTAGCCAGGAATTGAACACTGCATGCACAAACAAGATTAACGAGCACTGTTTGCTGAATCTTGTCCAAGCTCTGCTCCGTCTCCTCCCAATGTGTTCCAAGGAAGTTTGGGCGGTCCGCTTATCTGACGTGGAGCTCCACCTTTATTCCGACCCCTCAACAGAGGGATATGATAGCTTACAGTTGAGGGTTTAAAGGTCAAATTCCCCCCAATCTTGAAAGGGGAAGTCCTGGAAAGAGGCCTTTCTAGCTAGGCTACTACTCGCAAACATGCCGTCAGTTCCTGGTTGCCAACAGTGCCATATAGTCCCTCTAGAGATCTGTAATGCCTAGGTACTCTTCAAAGAATTGTTATCGCAGGCAATATTGGAAAGCGGCGCTCACCAGCCTGCAGGCTGGTTACCAGCTGGTGACTGAGTTTGTAACTGCATGTACATCCAGCAAAGGCTGCGAATTTGAATGCCTTGTACACAAACACCACCATTAATACATTCACCAAACGGTGCACTGCCAGTCAGGTGACTGCAAACAAATGAGAGTAATATCCAGTTGCTGCCCCCAAAGAAGCACCTGCCACAGTGTGCCTGTACTCTTTGGCAAGCGCCTCAAAATAGCAATTGTGACCAATGCCGAAGTCTTGGCTGCAGTGCGTCATGGTGCAATCAGGGGGAGTAGCAAGAACAGGTGACTCCCCCTGGTGCGACTTATCTTATCATCATTGCTGCATGTACTCTACTGTACAGAGACGAACCCCTTCCCTTGGAAATGATGGTTCTCCAACACAAGCATTCATTGCTATGGACGGGTCCGAAAGCACTGGTGAGCTTGCATTGGTTTCCAAAGCCCACATAATCCACCTAGCTGCCAGTCAAGCACGCACTGCCTTGCAGACGTAAGCTGCAGCGGAAACCATGAAAACGCCCATGCATGCGCCGCCCATCGTGTCCGACACCCTGCCACCAGCAGCACAAACATAACTCGATTGAAGTCTCCTCATGCTGGTCCTGCACCGACCAGTAGCTAAACCCAGCCTCTTTCCACCGTTTGTATTGCGACAAAGGCCATGGAGTCATACCAGTGAACATCTGCCAGGATGCGGCCTGAAGCTGTGACTAGGCCGCCCAGGATCCAGATTGGCAGCGCACTGACCTGTACAGTGCTCACGAGTGCATCCAGCAAACGGCCCTCCCTTGCATTCAAGTCGCCCCCCTCTGTATCACCCTCCGGACCTGCATTGCGCAAGCAAGTGTTTTGTGAAGCACATGCATGCAGTGATTCCATTTGTCAGAAGCTCAGTGAAGCTGGTAGTGCATGTCAACCACCCTGGGGCCAGGTGCGCACCAGCGACACACAGCGGCAGAATGACATACAACAGAGCGCCAATGACGAAGACTGAGAATGTTGTGTGACCGGACGGGAACGCGAACGAGCTCTTAACATCCGAGGGTCGTATCCTGCAGCTTGTCAGAGGCCTCTGTCAAGCGACACACATGATCTCCAGCAACTTTGCATGTTCAGAGCACATGGTAGACAACAACATTTAAAGATTGTTGTCACACCTTTGAAAGTATTGCTTGAGAATGTCCACAACCAGGACATCGCTTCGGCCAGAGCCGACGCCGCTGACAACCCACAAGGCGAATACAGTGATGCCCACGCCTCTGGAACCACGCGCTGGGTTCTGTACGACTGCTGCAAATGCGCAGGCCAGCCAGCCTGCTGAGCCAATATATATGGGCAGATTGGACATGAGTTTATTTGCAGCCATGTCCCGCAGCGCAGGGGAAAATGTTCCCTGTGCAGCACAGATTTCTTTGGTATCTGGTAGGCAGCAATCCGTTCGATAATTAGATGACATAGCAGACATATTCATAAGCCAGCTTGCGGTCAATGTTTAGCTGGCATGTGTGGTGTACCTTCACCCAGGCGTGCACAGGCCAGTCAATGTAGTGTGGCAAAAGGTAATAGCTCTGAATGGGAAACTTTGATGTGCCCCCAAAGACGTCCCAAGCAATCAGCAGAAAAAGGATTGCGGAGCCAAATAGCAGCGGTGGGCTTCCTGCAGTAGCCAGACTTTAGTGGTTCTTCAGTTAAAGTCTAAAAATCTGAGCAAAGGAGATCCACGAAGATAGCAAGTGGAAAAGGGCTCATACCTGCAAGGTCTAGAGCACGGAGAGCTTTGTCCCTGTGTCGCACTTTGATATCCCCCTGATGTCTCGACACCAGCTTGGTCAAGGCTTCCTCTGCTTTGCTGAGCATCTGTGCTGTGGATCCAGATTTCCTTGTCCCAGGCGTTTTCATTTCTAGTGGCTCGGTGCCAGTTTCCTCCGACTTCCAAGTGCTACTTCTGCTTTCTTCTGCACTTACAGGGTCTTCAACTGCGAAAAGCCGCTGTCTTTTTCGTGATCCAAGCGTTCTATATCTGCAACGCAACTCCTGATGGACAATAGGTGCTGTGAAGGCAGTATTCTCGGATAATTTGTGTCCAAAGGCAAGGCCCCTGCTGGTGAAGCGGGACAGCATGTATCAAGGCTCCTGATGCCCCCCGATCTGCACAGAAACCCCACAATGTATCATGTGTACTCTGTAGGAGGTGCACCATCTTAAATCGGGAAAATTGAAGGTGCCCAATACTAGTAAAAATACAACAATTTCGGCAAATATTCTTTTTTAATTTACTGTAGTAGATACCTTTACTGTTATAGTAACAGAATCTCCTCGATCGTTTGGAAAGTTAAGGTCCAGTGATAAAGCAGATGCCCACAGCGAGGCTGCTGAAGCTTGTTGTAGTCAAAAAGAGAAATGAGGTAGAAGTAAGGTGCAATTCTAGAACAGGGGACAGGTCCCTCTCAGTGAGTGTTTCGTTTATCAAGGCATTTGTGGTCGACAGAAATCCTGGAATTTGTATTAATTTCGCCAAAAGGAGCAAGATTTCCCATCATTTGCCGCCTGTTCCGCCAGATATTTTGGTAACGTTTTGCCACTGCATTCAAAAGGAATTTTGGACACCCGATTCGAGCCATCTCCACAATCTTCTTTGAATCGGAAGATTGTTCACGTGCAATTCTTATCTTATGTGTCTCCTTTAGGCCAAAGAAGCTAGAAAGGGCCATCCTCTACCTGAAGATCTGGAAGAAATTGCATGGAGGACCACAGATCTGGGTATATAAAAGTATGTGAGAGCATGAAAGATAACCCAGAATCTATTTGATCCTAATTTCATGAACTACAATGTAAAGGTAGGTTGTACGATGCAGCCTTTCAGCTTCTGGATCATCTTCTTGGCTTTCCTATAACTTAGGAACAGGACGTGCATGATCGTGCATCTGATTCAATATTTTGTGTGCAGCTTGCCCTCTGGTGGACCTTATTCGAGAATGCTAGCGCCAGCCTGCGATCAGGAGACATATTCTCTGCGTTCATCTACTTGTACACAAAGAGCAACAGCGTTGTAGGCTACATACAGGGTGTCAACGGCATCTTACAGGTGATCTCACTGTCATCAGGCAATTCAGTGGGCCTGTATCTCTTAACGTATGTATCATCAGTGCACCATTTGAACGTACAGCAAGGGATTTGCCAGCACCTTGGGTACTCTGGCATTCAAGAAAGTGATATACACAAGTACATGCGCAGCAACTTACTGATGCTGTCAGATTCACTGACATGTTGAGTGGGGGCCAGCTCCTGACAGCCCCACTTGCAGGCTATTTGGCAGACAAGTTCAGACGAGATGCAGTTCTGCGAGTCGCGGCGGCGATTGGCCTTGTGGCAGGCCTCACACTTGCAGCAGGTCTGTACTCCGAGGGCCCCATCTGGCACTTTGTGCTCGCAATGGGGCTCATGGGCATGTACAGGGGATTCAACAACCCTGCAGTTGAGTCCATCTTTGCAGACTCCGTACAGACCGGCAAAAGGTGTGTGACTCTTGTCCTGGGCACTTGAGTCCTGCAAGCCGGGATCTACTTAACTGTTCTCTTTCCTTTGCTGTGCGCTTTACTGTGCGCGGCTGAGCAAGTGTGCACAAGAGCATGACAGCCTTCTCTAAATGCCTCCGTGGTGTTTTGCAGCAAGCTCTACACATGGAAGCATGTCATCACGAGCCTGTCGTCTGCATTTGGTCCAATTGTGAGTGTGGTGCTCTTCTACATTCTTGGAAACCAGTGGGAGGTGAGTAACTGTATTATGTTCTGGAGCATCTCTATGCCACAATGATGCCAAACTATTCAGTGGAGCTTCTGTTGCAAGTCTGCTGATGAGTATCCCAATCTCATTGTTGCTGTGCACAGGTCGGTGACTGCAGGATTGTGCTGCTCATCGGCTTGAATTCCATGCTGATTCCTCTGTGCGTCATGTGCTTTTTCAATGATGATCGCACCTTAGGTGCCATGAGCGAGGCTGTCAGGTGAGGCCTTGCAGCAAAGAGAAATGCAGTCGAACCAATTCTGGTGCATGAATTGAGAAAAGAAGCACTGAGTCTTGGGTGTCGTGCAGCCCTCTGATAGATGCAGAGCAGTCTCCGGTCAAAACAGTGCCCAGCAATGAGGATTTGAGTGGCCACCGTTCCTGCTGTTCGTCTACATTTCTTGTGCCAGCCTTGATCACCTCTTCAGACCTAATTGGGTCCCTTGCATCTGGTGAGGCTCTGCTGGGAATTGTACAGCTGTGTTTGTGCTTGGTGGGCATGGGATGATTTCATGAAATTGCTGATCAACACGGTGCATGTGCAGGCATGACCATCAAATTCTTTGGGCTGTTCTTCATGCAGAAGTGTGGCCTGTCGCCCGTGACAGTATCTATCCTAAGCAGCGTCAGCCCAATTTTTGTCAGCTTTGGCTCGATCGCAGCACAATCCATCTCACACTGGTGAGCACCCCTGCCATTTCCTCACTCTCTGCCTGTCTCCCTCTTCAAAAAATCCCGCCTAGCATGCGTCAGATTGTTGCCTCCCCAATGGCTTTGGCTTTATCTTTACAACGGCTATGATATTATCTTACCAATGGCTCTGATCTGCTCTTGCAGGTGTGGGAAGGTGCCAGTGACATTAGTCACGCGCGCATGTGACATTGCACTGCTGGTCACAATGGCGTTCCTACCCACGGGAGACAGCCCTTTGAAGCTGGTGCTGCTGGCGGTGCACCTGCTCAGAAAGGCCTGCGCGAATTGCACTCGGCCCCTCATGCGCAGCATCCTAATGGAGCATGTGCCCAAGCGCCACAGGGGCAAAGTGAACGCCCTGGATAGCGTCAGGACCTTCTCATGGTCGGGCTCGTCGGCTGCTGGCGGGTGAGTGCCTGCTTCTGCCAGCCCTTCTGGAGCCCACTGTATTCTGTGTTGATCCTGTCGAGGCAGGAGTCTGGCTGGCTCAACACTGATAGAATCTTCTCACCCATTGTCGGGGAAGTGACAATGAGGTACATGATTCTGACATCAGTCTCAAAGCTTTGTGTGTGTGGGTGGCAGGGTTTTGATCGAGCGCTATGGGTTTCAGACCACCTTCCTGATCACGGCGTGCATCAAGACGGCCTCTTTTATTCCGCTACTTGTGCTGCTGTGCGTGCTCAAGGAGGGACCGCAAGGAACCTCCTGGCTGCCCCTCTGGTGCAGAAGGAGGCCTGTAAATGCACTTGAGGATGATGATACAGAAGCAATAGAGGACAACACATTGCAAGCTCCACTTCTAGGCAGAGCAGGACAGCAGTCTGGTGCTCTGCACCAGACTGCTCTGCATAGAGAGGAATGAAATTGTACAAACTCGAGAATGAATACAAGCAACTGGTTTTTGTGTATCAATTTACAGTTGAGAGCTTCAATACTTGTACAACCAAAAGAATATTACTCAAGTCGTAAAGATGTCCAGATTGTGTGCACAAGTGAGCGGCTGTTATTAGGCTAATGGAAACATGGCCCCGGATGTATTCAAAATGGATATATGCCTTCTGATGCAAATCTTGTGGCATCTTTTGTGGCCCACACATTGTGGGCATACTGCCATTTGGCAACAACTCGCTCTCTCGATCGTCGCATGTCTTCAGATTTACCATTAAAGGGATGTGGACAGGGGACTCTAAATTGATTTAGAGTCCCCTGATGTGGAGGGTTCTGACACAGGCTGGGCTCCAGCATTTCACTCCTACAAAGACATTATTCCCAGGCATGAGTCCACAGTCTATGCTTCTTTTGGTGACAATCTTACTGTTGCATTGCGCATGTATAACAGGGCTTACAATATGCAAGTGCAGTCTCCCAAACTCCTCTAGAGAGTTCTGAGGACTCCTCAGAAAGACTCGGAGTCTTTCATAGTTGATGGTTTTTGGCTCGATTGCCAGTCTCGAGCAATACTAAAAAGGCTCACTGGACAGTTGCTATGAAACAGGGCGTGCATGCTGAAGCTGCAGTTTGTTCAGCCTGTCACAGTGCCAAATTTAAGTGGTGCCCGTCCCCCCACAGCATTCTTGTTACTCTTATTACACAATGTTGCTGCCAGAGGCAAGGTGGTTCTGCGGGTAGCTGCATGTGAAGGATAACAAAATTCTATGTGATGTTGAACTTGCCAGATCCAAGCAAGACCCAACTCATTCTGGGCGTGGTGCTCATTGTGCCGCCCCCCACAGCATACTGTACTATATTTTACTATGCTGTATCTACACATCGGCTCTGGTTGATGCTGCACCAGGCCTCCAAACAACGTACAGTCCCCTACTTGCAATGGGTTCAAAATTGTTTCTTGGCACTGCAAGGTTGCCCTTGCTGCCTCCAAAAGGTTTGCATTTTGTGATGTCAGCGCTGGACACGCCACTGTCAAGATGCAAAGCTGCGCCTCAGGATTGTCTCATGAGGCGGAATGAGAAGTTTTCAGCGCACTGCAGGCTGCAGCCGTCAGCTGCTTGGCACTGAGAGCGCAGAGAGTCCGGCTGTGGGTCCCTGAACTGCCAGGCGCCCCCCTTTGTGGACACCAGCAGGCCCCTAGAAGCTGCGCTGTTCCACTTCTGTCCAGTGAGCTGGAACCCCTTGCGGGCCAGTGAGGGCACCCTCTTGGGCAGGCTGCTGCTACCCAGCTGTGATATCATCAGCAGTCCCAAGTACCTGCAAGGGAGCCCCATCACACAAATTTTACCGAAACAATACAAAACAAATGGCATGCAATTCCCCTGTCATTTTTCGCTAAAGCTGCGAGACACCTGACCTTGCATGCACCTGAGAGTTCTGCCAGGCAGCACTCAGAGGCAGATATAGAGCACGCAAGCTGGCACCACTGATTTTGGCAGCGAGTCTTGTTTAGCAGTCTCACATGCGAGACAGGTCAGTGTCGGGTGAGTGGCCGCGGCCGTGGCCACGCTGCTGCACAAGGATGGAGGCCAGGCGCGGAGGGCAGCCGGGTCCGGCCACTGTGAACACATTCTGCAGGCAGTTGTTCACCAGCTCCAAGTGCTCCAGGCTGTCTGACTGGACCCCTGCAGCATGCATGCACCCCCGCTCACATGCCATTACAGAGACTCAGCGGCAAACAGCATACAGAAGGTTGCAGCTTTATGCAATCCCCGCTGACTGGCCATCAGGGAGACAACCAGAGGCAAAGAGCTGGCAAAAGGTGACGCAGACTTGAACTTGTGTTATTAAGGAGGTTCCAAAGGACTACTTGGTGAGCCCGGGACAGGGAGCACTTTTGGAATCAGGGCAGATGGCTCCTCACCATGAGGGCATTCAATGCAGTCGAGCACAAGCTCTCTGAGCTTGGGCAGCTTGGATATCTCGTGGCCGGCCAGCTGGGCGGGGTAGGCCCTGATGCTGCGCCGCGCCAACGCTCGCAGCACCAAGCGCTCCTGCACATGCCACTTTCTCACTTTAACTTGCTCTTTCAGGCCTTGCCACTCCCATGAATCAGCGTGCAATCCCCACATGCTGAGCGTCAGCGGAATGGCATGTGGCCTGGATAGCTGGCACAAGGTGGCTGGATGGGGGCTTACCAGGCCGGGCAGGGCGGTCAGGTTGCTGAGGTTGCCAAGGTGAGACGCGCTCAGCTCCAGGGTCGTCAGCGCGGCAAAGGCCGGGAACACGGCTGGGCCGGCCGGGAATTGCAGCGTCGTGTACGTGCGCGGCCTGGGAGGCAGAATGACATCAGTCATGCGTCAAGCTACACACACTCTTCTGATGGATGACTCGAACATATGACGTCTGCTTATCTGCTCTTGCTTTTATGAAAGGATGCTAAGCGCCTGCCTCCTGACATGCTTGCAAAATGGCCTTTGAGCATGTCGGAGAGAAACTTGTACCCGATGCCACCTGCTCGTGAAGGAGAGATCATGCACGATAGAAGGAAAGAAGGTTGCCAGCGGCTGGCAATTTGGTCACCTCGAAGCGACAAAGTGATCAGTCAAGGTTCCTCACCGATCGGCGCAGCCGCGGGGCAGGTAGCGCTGGTGGTCGGCGCAGGGGAGCGTGGAGAAGGGGACCAGGGAGAGGCCCGACAGCGCCAGCGAGCGCAGCCGCGGCAGCTGCTCATGCGTCAGCAGCGTCTCCAGGCCATCCACTGCCACCAGCCCCTCATATGCACTGTCCACTGCAAAATGCTCCAGCCGCTCCAGCTTTGCCTGTTCCCCCCGAGACCCAGACTATCAGTAACAACGAGAACCACAACGGAAAAGGAGGAGTCAGCGCAAGAGATTTAGTACTGCAAAGGAGAGAGTGATTACTGCAACCAACAGCAGTAGGATGGATTAAGTGCAAGAGAGCTGGTGCTGCAAAGGCTCAGGGCAAAAAGTTAGGAGGAATTGCCCCTGGCTGTTTATGTCCCCCGGCGTTGGTCCATGCAGAGATCCATGCATGAAGAGCTGACAGGGAGTGCACAATCATCATTGTCATCACTTTTGTCACTGAGCACAATGCGGTTGTCACCTGAGCGAGCGGGCGCAGGTCAAAGATGAGGGGCACGTCTGGGTCGTGCTCGGTGAGGTCGCACGCGCGCAGCGTCAGCCGCCGCAGGCTGCCCCGCCTCTCACCCAGCATGCGCACCTGAGCACAAGCTTGCATGCTCAAGCACTGTCACCCGCTCTGCCAGAAGCCTTGTTGCCATTAGCATGTGAACTCTTGAGACCGTCACAGGGTGTGGCGTTCCACACAAGTACGGTCCACACATCAATCTTAGGCACATGCAAAGCAGACGGCCCCCATATAATACCGCCATATCTACAGTAAATGGCAATCCTGTTCTCTTCTTTAAAGTTCTCTAATGCTAGCAGGGCAGAGAGATTGCCAAGCGTTCGCACCAGGTCAGAGTCCACGTCGTGCGGCAGCATGTCAGAGATGGTGAGCTCGGTCAGGTTGGGCTGCGACAGCATCGCCCGCAGCAGCTTCCTGTTCAGGCGTGCATTGCGCTCCGACAGCCGCAGATGTGCGCGCACGCTTACATGCGGCCCAAAGGAGACCTCCTGCGATTACATCAGCCAGCCTCCCATAAAGCAGTAAACCATGTGTCTGCTGTGTTTGGATGCCGGAACAATACAAAGCACTGTGTAGCACTTCCGCTGCATGAGGATAGCTTGCCCATTTCAGCGAAGACTGGACAAGGCCTCTCTGACCAGTACAGGGAGTCCACTTATGGAATACATGATGATCATGTCTCGCAAAAATGGCAGCCATCAAATAGAAATGTGAGGCCTTGATGCAGCCTTAGTGATATTGCAGACATATGATGGAGCAGCACAGACATGTACTAATGCCATGGGGTAGGAGCTGGATTTGACGCGATCGTTCTCCTCCGAGAGAACTGGGAAGACGCACCGGCCCCAGCCAGCGCTCGCATGAGCAGTGGAGCTCGCAAACTTGACCCCAGATGCCCGCCCTTCTCAGCCCGTCCACCAGCAGCGCAAAGTGCACGCTCGCAAGCCGCGTCTGCTCCTGTGACTTGCTGTCCACACTGACAGCCACCTGCAGGCACATCATTTATCGTCAGAGCATCACTATTATTATTACTACTATTACACGCTGCCAAGATGCAAGGTGCGGCTGTAGACAAGCTGCAGTAAGAAAGCTGCCATAATCCTACCCCATGATGAACTCGCCAGATCCAAACAAGACCCAATGCACTGTGGGCACGATGCTCAGTACTTATACCGCCCCCCGCCAGCCGGGGCCAAGTGCATGAGAGGTTCTTTTCTCAACAAGCGCCATGGGTATTGTGACAGTAGCCCTGGTGGAATTTTTGCAATGCACGTGAGGAAAATACAGTGATTTACCTGCACGATGCAGATTTTTGGGGCAGCCTGGATGTTGAGAGCGCCCAAGTCCTCTCTGGCCGGCAGGCTGACATCGCTGCAGTGCCAGGGGATGTCCAGCTGGATGATTCTGAGGCTGTCCATAATTGTGGGTGGGATTGGATGGAACCTGCCAGTCACCGACACCCCAACATTCAGAAAAGAGTGGTACTACACAGCTGCCTGTGGACGGTTCTCAGCGGGTCCAAGATAACATGTTGGACAATGTACCCTGGGAGTGTCTCCTTCCCACTGATATCAATGCGCAAGAAATCGCTCGTTTCGTTAGCAGCAGCCCGCAGCTCCCTACAGGTTGCTCGCAGCGGCTTCTTTGCATTGCCAGACAGAGCGCGTGCCACAGCTTCTAGTGCACTGGTTGGCAGGTCCAACAGGCTTGGGGGAGACCTGCTCAAAAAGAAAAAACAGGATAAAGTACCGCGTCTCAGTGTCGTATCAGAGTGACTGACGGAACACTGCTGTGCTGAGTCAGAGAGACACCCATTTGAAGCACATGTGACAAAACTTAGGGTCTGCTCCTTTCCCCGCCCAAGCGCGGTGTGCGATGGCATTGAAACAATAGTCTCCTATGTTAGAAAGGTTTACAGGACCATTGCGCACATCAGGCAAGCATTAATCCAACATTGCTTTGAAACGTCCCATTTGAATGCCGGAGTTTTCTTTCACCAAGTGACGCTAGACTCAGCACAGACAGATTGGATGAAGCGTATAGAGAAACAGTTCCGTACCCAAACTCTGCCATCCTTCTCCTTTAGCTCAAGCCTTCAAGAACCATGACGTCAGTTGCTGGTCTGCTTCCCCAGAGAGAAAAAGCGCTGTTTCCCGTCGAGCGCTGGCTAGCTTTGCAATCTCAAAAGCCTTGTACGACGGTTTAAACGCAACAATTGCACGCAATGAAAGAACGGGATAGCTTATTGCGAGCTTTCGAACCGCAAAGGACCCTGCCTTGCGACACCAACACCCCCCAAATGCTTGTGAGACTAGTACGAAATTATAAAGCTTTCCCTTTGCTAGAATTTTTATTTGGAGGTCTATCGCGAAATGTGTGCGACGTTCGATTGAGGCAAATCTGCGAGAGCTCCGAAACTCACTCAAATCTTGCCTGCCCTGCCCTTCAGCACGTGATGAGAAATCCATGCAAGATTGGCACTTCGAAAGAAGAGCAAGCTCGCAATTGTCCGGTACTGATTACATATGAATTGGTGTCTACTCATGTTGTAATTCCAGGATCCGCGAGCTTGCATCACGAGGTTGCTTTCCTCCTCCATCAGCACCGGCATGCACTCTTTATTACTTCGCCTTCACGTGACTAATGCTGGATTCTCATCAGCAAGAAGAGCAGAAGCAAGCTTTCCATGTAGGCAGCATGCAGTCGTAGAGTACCGCAGGCGGTGTGTCTGTTCAGCTCAGGCTCAGGCTGATGTGGAGACACTGCCACCCTTGAGCGCCTGGGTGGAGCAGCGTGGCCTGCCCTTGAAAAAGCTGAATGTAAGACCGGAGACTGTGGAGGGCGATCTCTGCCTCGTGGTCTCCAAGCCGACAAAGAAGGGGCAGCCGCTGGTGGCAGTGCCTTCCAGCGCCTGGCTCACACAGCAGGTTGTCCGCTCCTCAAGCATCGGCTCGCTCGTCGAGGATCTGGAGCCGTGGCTGCAGATTGCTCTGTTCCTCCTGCACGAGCGCAGCAAGCCAGATGCAGCCTGGCAGGGCTTCCTGGACAGCATACCAGCTGCGCCTGACGTCCCCCTTTTCTGGAGCGAGGAAGAGCTCTCACAGCTTGAAGGGACGCAGCTCCTGTCTTCCGTGCAAGGATACAGGTGCGGAACCGGGATCATGCCGCTGCTGTGATGTCTTGAGTGAAGCTTGGGCCCTGAATGCATGCAGTGATTGAGAGAACAAGCCTTCCCAGTTGGCTCACGGCTTCAAGGCATGCGCAGGCAATTTTTCGAAGCCAAGTATGCCGAGCTTGAGGAGCAGCTGTTTGCGCCGCACCGCGAAGCCTTCCCGCCCGAGTCACACCAGCTTGACGATTTCCTGTGGGCTGTGGCCACCGTCCGGTCCCGGGTGCACTCGCCGCTCGATGGGGAAGACGTGGCCCTCGTGCCCCTTGCAGACCTGGTGCGCCCCCTTTCTTCCGTAATAAATTTTACAGCCATTTGTCATTTGCAGCATGTCTGCACCAATCATGCCGCTAGCCGGCGCTGTGATGATAAATGCCCTCCTCACATGCATCCATAACATCCATAGAGGATATGCTTGACAAGGATACTTCTGGACCCTGGAATGCAGACGGGCCCTATATCCTACAGCATGCCATCAAGAAGGGGATGCAAGGACAAGCCTGGCACTGTATTGGGGTTATGTCAGCGTAAAGCAAATGGGGCAGTGCTGATGCAGTGCGGCTGCGCGGGTGCAGGTGCAGCACAGGAAGCTACAGGGGGCGAGGTGGCAGCTGCAGCTGGCGGGGGGTCTCTTCAGCAAGGCACAGGCACTGGTGGTGGAGGCACAGAGGGACTATGCCGAGGGGGAGGTGGTCACCATGGACTTTGGGGCCCCCCTGACTGAGGAGGATCAGGAGAAGCTGGACAGCCAAGTGCTACTGGACTATGGGGCACTGGATGCAGACCGTCCGCAGGTGAGGAGGCACTGAGCTGACGGCTCTTTGCTCTTGCTGGCAAGCCAACAGCAATTAGCATGTCATGGTGCAATGCGATCAGCACAAATTGTTCCCCCAAGCTCTGCTAAGCAGTGGTTAGCAGTGATGCTTGAAATGTCCACAACACTGAAGGCCAAAGCTATGGCATTTTCTAAGCTGAGGCTGACCCTGGGGTGGTACAGGGTGGGTTCATTCTGAGCCTGGCGCTCCCGGAGGATGACAAATACTATGATGACAAGGCGGACATCCTAGAACTGAATGGGCTGTCGGAGGCCGCCTCGTTCGTCCTGCGCGCCAACGAGGAGCCTTCAGAGCAGTTGCTTGGCTTCCTGCGCCTCCTCAACCTCTCAGGTTCATGATCCTATCCCATCCTTGTTCCATCTGATCCTTGTTCCCGTGCTTCATATTAACTCCCGTGCTTAATACCCGGTGACCTCTTCACAAAGGAACTATTCTGAGTCCCTTGATTTGTGAGAGCAGCAGCCGCTGTACTTCAAAGGCACTGGGCAACCGGGCTTAGGAGCTTGGCTTCTGCCAGGCCCAGGGCTTGACATGCAATGACAGGGCCTGAACTCAGCTGTTTGTGGCCATCCTTGGGGCGGTGCAGAGCCGTGGAATAAGGCAAACTAGGGCAACATGCTGTGCGGTCGGGCGCTGACTGCTGCGCACGGGGTGGCACAGGTCAGGGCGGTGCAGAGTGCTTGAGTAGGGCAACATAGGGCAAAGGGCTGTGCGATTGGGCGCTGACTGCTGAGCATGGGGTGGGAACAGGGCAGGACGCGTTCCTGCTGGAACCGCTGTTCCGGAACGAGGCGTGGGGCCACATGCTGGCGCCCGTGAGTGAGGCGAACGAGCGCGCGGTGTACGAGTCCATGATGGAGGGCTGCCGCGCCGCGCTGCAGGGTTACGCCACCAGCATCGACGACGACCTGCGTGCCCTGAGGGACACCCAGCCCGGCACGCGCCTTGAAAAGGCCATCCTGGTGGGTCAGGACTCGTAATTTATGAGATTTATGTTTTCTACGTGTCCCCTGAGATTGAGAGAAGAGGGTATGCAAGTGTGAAGACCTAACGTAGGTGGGTGTGCCTTACGAGTTAGGGGCGGGACAAGGCTCTTTACCTGAGGGGTTTCTTGAAGCACATGCTGGGCATGTCGTGGGGCATCAACATCCTGGCAAAGGTTAATTTGCGCTGCTTCAGAGGGTGTTGAGACTATCTAAGTGCCCCCCCTTCATAACACAAGACCATGTGTTCAGGTGAGGCTGGGCGAGAAGGAGACTCTGGATGCCACTCTAGCTTTCTTTGAAGACCGTTATGACAGACTCGCTACTCTGGAATTCTATCAGGTGATTGCATCTGAGCCATCCACTGAATTCATGAAAATCCACCTTCATGCAGCCTCACCCGTTGTTGAATTTTGACTATGGACCACATGATTGCAATTGAGTTCTGTTTCATTCGATGATGCAGGAGCGAAGATTGAAGCGGCTTGGCCTATTGGACGATGATGGCGGCTCAACGTATGATTCTTTCTTTGTGGACGGCATTGCTTGAGTACCGGTATACCGGTAAAAGACAGAACGCCTGTTGAAAGGTTCTGATGGCCTATGCGATTGCAGCTGCATTGCGCTTGGGTCATACTGCTGACATTTCAGCATTTCTTCGACTCAGCCTTTACACGCATGATGTTGGCTCTCTCCAAAACGCATGAATTGAAGCCAGCGATTAATGTAATACTGCCTTTTTATAACGTCTGGCATTGCTGATCATCTGATCTTCAAGTGTTGGCTGGTATGATCGGCTTTTGGAAATCAAACATGATGCTGGTCTGGTTGCTGTTGACACCGTAAGGAAAGCATCACATCTGAGCCAGAACGAAATTCAACATGTTCAAGGAGATTGTCCCAATGAGAAAAAGAAGAGGCACATCAGTCAAAGTCAGAGTCTTCATCTGAGTCCCCCCCTCGCTGGCCCCCCCCATGCCTGAGATTCCTCTTGGGGCCGGCTGCTGCCCGGTGGCCGTAGCTGCTGTCTGGCTCGTTGATGAGACCATGCGCAGCCAGACGCGCAGCCAGCATCTCTGTGGAGAAGTCATCCTTGCCGCCCAGGTCACCAAAGCCCACCACATAGTCCACAGTCTTCTCGCGCTTGATCAGCGCCAGCGTTGGCAGCATCCACACCTTCAGCTTCTCCACCAGGAATGGGCTCTTCTCTGCATGGATCTGCAAGCACCCACCCACACATCAGTCATCCACGCATAAGTCATTCGCTCGTCGGTCATCCCATAGCAGGAGAGGATCCATGGAGCTTTGCCGGCAGCAAGCAGGAGCTTTGCCGGCAGCAAGCAGCAGAAGATCTGCGCGTCTGAGTACCAAAGAATAATGGTGATGAAGGTATCAGGCCATGCAGGATGCTGGCGTCACAGCAGCTGCTCACCTTGACAAATTTCGTCTCTAGATGGCGCTGTGCCAGCAGCTGCAAGTGCTTGTCCATCACCTGCACAGCACCGCATTTGTATTGGAGTGAGGAAGTTTATGGTCCAAATTATTATAAACGCATGAATGTTCAGCAAATGCTGACAGCCCTTCTCAGGCATTGGCTGCTGCACTCCCTGCTCACCTTGCATGGCCAATTCTCCCTGAAGAAATGGCACACCATCCTCTCTTCACCCTTCATCTCTGAAAAAAACTCTTTCTCGCCGAAGATCTCCCTGTACTCCCCGTGCCCCCTCTTAGACCATTCCTGTTTCTGCGCCGCTGCCAGTTTCATTTGATGTAACCTTCTTAGCCGCAGTTTCTCTATGTCGTCGGCATCAAGATTTTCCAGAGCTTGCAGACGGTTGTCAATCTGGTCCTCCACTTTTTTTGCAGCCTGAAAGGGTGTGACACCAGTTTTCAGCTTACGGACGAAAGTTTACTTCCATATATAACAATGATTGGAGCTTGGCAGCTAAAAATATGATGGAAGCGGATATGGAAGAGATTGCTGATTCAGGTCAAGAAGACTTGCCTGTAAAAGGTTGTTCTCAAGAACCTGCTGCACAATAGCCTCCATTGATGGAAAATGTTGCTCAGTGCGGTTATAGTCAATCTGATGTTACTTTTAATGTTCCTACACCAGGTAGATCTGTGCCCGCCAAATTTCTGTGAGCTCCTCTGCCCTTGTGATCGGCGCTTCTAGAACACAGTCATCAATATCGAAACTCCAAAGGTAACCATACGTTGAAGTACAACCTTTCAAGGCTCTGAAATATTGCCTCTATCGATTCTGATGGAGAACTTATAAATAAAGATGTTCAAGAGACTCGGCCGCAAAGACACTATATCACCTTCGCAAGGTTCGCAGCACGATCCTGACCTCTAACGCAAGTACAGGATGTTGAGATCAAGGATGTAGTTGTTCTGGAGCAAGCGAGGAGAGCGTTGACGATGGCAATGGAAGATATTATTTAACCTCCCCTGATCTGTTCTAATATTAAAAGGGGTATGGGGGAGGCCTCCTCACGTTTTCATCATTGCGATGGAAAGCTCAAGTTCAACAATTTTGATAGACACTTAGTCTTTAATGGTACTAATTCACAGTATTTTATTAAGTCCCAAGACATCCACTGGTGCCTGACTGCGTTGTGAGCATCTAACTTCGGCATCTTGTTTGCTGTGGCCCAACAAATTTTGACATATTCAAGAGCATTAGAGTCTACACATAAATCGTTATTACAGTAGTAGCAGAGAATGTGTTTTTAGATCGAGATAGTAGATTTGTGTGTCCGGGAAAATCTGCCATCATCTTACAAACCCTACCATGCCTGGCCGATCTGCTCTGCTTAGGCTTGGCCTTCTGCAAGTTTGCCTCTGCATAGGACTTGTGTGTGCATCGCGTGAAGATATTACGTTCACTGACAAGTCTTGGAAGGAGTACATCAGCAAGGACCATGACCCAGCATGGAAGAATGGGACGGATGAGCTCGCCCTCCAGGGGTAGTGGGTCTATACTATTGCCCGCAGCAGCCACGAAGTGCAAACTGAATCTTCGTCTTATTGCTTAACTGACATTCTTTGGATCGCAGATTTAACATGGTCCCATTTGAGGGTGGCAAACTCAACAGGCCGCTCCGCACCCCCATTCCTGGCCCTTTAGGCAATCTGACCCTGCAGCTCTTCCCTCCTCTGTACAAAGAGAACTTCTATGCCTTGTACCACCAGCCCACGTTCTGGCCCTACTGTGAGTCTCTGGAGCGATGCATTGTGTACAGGTGAGATCGCAGACAGGCCCTTGCTTCTCCAGTGCAGTTTGTTTGCCAGCACAGGCCCACAGATGTTCAGCCCAACACTTCCAAGATCTTGTGCACTGAAATTTACAAGCACAACAATGCGCAGCCAGAATGAGAGCGCAGAGGCAAAGGTGCCATTGGTCATTACTCTGCCGCCCGGGATTGGAGCGGTGGATTTTTACATTGACCTGGCAATTGACTGTGTGACTACCACTGATGTGACGGTGCGATTTTCATCTCTCTGCTGCATGGGCCACCTCTGCCGCAGGAAATGCTTCAGAAATGACCTTTATCGTCCAGGATAGCATCTGTGAAGCGAGCCTGCCCTGGCCGCTAGCGGTTTATCTGAATGCAGATATCTGCAGATATCATCGATTGCAGATCATGATCAGATCATGTGTGTGTGTGCGCAGGTGCCATGCGATGTGTCTGTAGCCACATGGCCGCTCCCTCTGGTTGTCCGAAAGAATGTCAGCTCCATTTGTGCTTCGGCAGAAGTGGGACAATACTTTGGCTTTTATGACCATGCAGGTATGTTTGCACTCGCAGCTCGAGGTCCCATAAACTTGATGAAAATCCTGTGGACAAGTACAGCGCAAAACAGCATTGCTGTTCCGAAGCTTGCTGCTCAAATCGTCATGTTGATGCAGGGGGAGCTCTTCGGCAGCTGACAGTCACGTGCGAGGGTGCATATTCGCGAGTCATTGGCTTGATCAGATTGGGCAAGCAGAAGGAGGTTGATGTGGAAGGAATTGCTGCAGATCAACCTTTCTTGTCCTCAATTTGATGTCTCCTAAATGAGATCAGACAAGGCTTTTCAAAGTTTCTGAGCTGCACATGAGCTACCGTAGGTGACCTGGCTCGATCCTTGACATATGTGCCATTGCCTTTAGTACCAACAAAAGCATAATGCCCCTTTGCCCTTTGTAAGGACTGTGAGCTGAAGCACTGACTGTTTACAGTACAGTCATATATCTGCATCCTACTTACTTGCAATCGCTGCATTTGCATCCAACATGTCTGGACTGCTGCAGTACTGTGCACAGTGCCACATCAATGATTCATTCAGTCAACTCATTTGTGAATTCAAAAGCTACTGAAGTTCTAAGCGCGGAGTTCAATACGAGCGCCTGTCCATTCCTTCCATAGGGGACAAGCAAGAGTTTGTACAACAAGCAACACGCTGATCACCCGCTGTATCACAAAATGCACATGCCAATCCTAGACACTACTGTGGATTCATTTTTGTTCAGTAGCTCTGCTCCGGCAGGTGGACATCCCGAATTTCGCGCCCATGCTGAGAGGTAGATCCAATTGATCAATTGACCCGGAGAATTGTTCTCTTTGCCATGGATATCATCAGAAACCGCTGCTGCTCTTTATGCAGCGGCGCCGTGCGTCCAGCAGTTCCAGGGGGTTGGGGCTGGCGCTCTGCAGCCTGGGCTTGACCTCATACAGGCGCGGCCAGTACTTGCCCGTCACAAACAGCCTTCCCGTGGCGTCGTCATACGCAATGCCTGCAGCATCATTACACTCATAGTCAGAGCATTTTGCCGCCAAAGTAAGGCACTTGCATGCACCGGTGTTGCCATTTCAGATCACTGGGCACCACACTGCAGATGCTCAAGCCATGTGAGGCAACAGGATGCGATGGGTGGTTGCTGCCAAGGACAGAGGGACACCGTTGAGGACATCCATTGGGTAGGTCTGCTGGATGTTCTGAGCTTGCAGCGCGGTGCGCAGCAGTGACATCAGGATCCACGCCCTGCATGCAACACAACGACTGCATGTAATACTTCTGCGGGAGGGCTTGTCCAAAGTGCTTCACAGATGTCAGCTGTTGATCATGGGTGAGGGATGCGCACTTGACGGTGCCTGTGGCTGGGTCGATGCGGGCGATGCAGTCTGTCAGCCAAATGTTTGCCCAAATCTCTCCGTTCACATACTCGAGCTCATTCAGAGCATAGACCTGAAATCCGCCATCAGTCACCTGCAAGGTACAAAGCACAACCTGAAGAAATCCGTGGATGTTTCATCCTGCCATTACAAGCCCCACAGCACCGATTGGTGCATTGTGACTCTGAAACGAAATAGCACAGATTCCAGGGTGGCGCAACAAGGAATAGGAATTTTGCACACACCGGAACTGTCCGCTGCACCGTCAGAGTTGCAGGATCGACAAATGCAAGGGAGCTGCTCCCATCGCTGAGGATCAGGGACGTGTTGTCTGACGTGATTCCCCAGCCTTCAGTCAGTGGTCCTGCCAAGGTCTTGACATCATCAAAGTTGAGAGTGTCGTACTCGTACAGCTTCCCACTCTGCCACACTTCCTGGTACAACCTGTGACATTCAAAATCTCGCATGGACAAGCATGCATGAATTGAAGTGTCTGCTTGCTTCTTAATTCTATTATGGCGCAAAATGGAATCAATAAAAAGGAGGAGTTGCTCATCAAGGATGACTTACTTGTTCCCCAGCTTTGTGAGGCCTTCTCCAAAGTCGCTCGGATCAAGAGCCTTGCTGCGGAGCACCTTCCCGGACTCCAATTCAACCTGCCTCACAGTCGATTGCCCATGCATCCCTGCGCAGAAGTGAAATCTGTCGAGAACAGGCAGCTCCTAGGTACAGTGTGACACTGTTGGAGGGCTGCCCACTTTTGCGCAACACAGACCAAGACCACACTTTCAAGCTAAAGTACAGCTGTCTACCTGTGGACTCCCAGAAAAATTCTGTGGCCCCAGCCCTGTCAAATTGGAGGCCCTGTGTGAAAGCGTCGGGGTCGTGTGGATATTCCTTCACCACATCGTAGGTGAAAAGCTGTGGGGTGGCTGGGAGGTTCAGCTGAGCCTTCGCTCTCAGCACAAGTGCCACCGCAAACAGCAGTCCCAGAACCTGTGGCATCCAAGGGTAATTCGTGGCTGACAGGCATCTTGATGTCTACAATCTACTTTTCAAGTACCACTTCAAATGTAGATTAGATGGACAGGGCCTGGCAGTGATAAATTGGTTTGTGCTGTAGGGCGTAAAATGTATTTAAGAGCCTGTTGAGTGTGAGAAAAAGGGCCAACAGAGGTGAAAGGGGGACTGCACCAGTCCTGCTGCTGAGGCCATTGTTTTGAATCCGAACTTCGGGACTTTCTTATCGGGCTCTTCGTCTGGCCTCTGTGATGAGACTGGGGTCTTCTTATTGCGCTGCTTCCTGGTCATGGCATGTATCAGGGGCTCGAAGAAGTGCCACCATCCTTTTCTCTAGTGGTGTCTGTCTTCTCGTAAAAGCTGCCACCGCCAAGCTAGTTAGGTTGAATTCAGCACTATCCCAATTGACAGTCAACAGTGCAGCTAGTTTGAGATCTACTATCAGAGCTACGAGAGACTGAGGGATGGAATGGTATTTGAGCCAACACTAGGACAATCCTAACAACGCCTGCATGTGAAATGCAAATGCGAAGCACAACGAGATGAACTTCTTGAACTCCCAGATTCACTGCAACGGCCTGAATGACTCGGAGAGTTTAAGGACTGTTGATCCTGTTAGGTAAGGTTACTCACGGAACTGACTCATGAAGCATCTGGTCCAACGTTTTTCGACACGGATAAATGCTCCCATACGATCAATGCAGGGACTGCCATTTCTCTCGGAGGAGTTTACATGCCGGCATCTAGAAAATCTTTGACATTCTGCGTTCTGTCCTTGCGTGAAAAGCAAAGTTGCCACAACGTCATACTTTACGAGCCCAATGCGCGATCTCGCATGACTTGAATCTATAGAGTTGCAACAGCGATCTTATTAGGTCTCATTGGTGCTGTATGCAGAAGCTCAATGGTTAACGAGGCTTTGAGGACTTCGTGCTTCTGCTCTATTATACTCTCTTTGTCTAGGACATATCTTCAGCACCACATCAGCCTTCGTTGGCACGGTTAAATATTCTTAATATTCAGCTGGTGGCAAGGAGCAGCCTCGGTACTGATGGGAGGGCTAGTGTCCCTATGCACATCAAGACCCAACAGCCGTGTACCCAGCAAGATTAGCCTTGATCCCCCAGATTGGGAAGATGATGAGAAGTCGGGCAGACATGCACGCGACGTGGTGGAAAGGATATCGAAGTTTTGTGCTCCTTTGACCGTTGATCGTAGCGGCATGCACACAGTCAATATTTTCACAGCTGACCGGCTCAGTGAGCAGAAGAGCCTGCCTCCTCTGTTTCGACGCGTGAGCTCTCTCACGCCTCCAATCGAAGGTGATGGTCTTTGATAAATATCGCATGTACAGTAGTCATGTGATATTGGGGGCCCTGGGGCTTTTGAAGAAGTCACCAAGTTGACAGGACAGCAGATGCATCTGAAACCGGTTGCAGTCCTGGAGAGCAGTTGTGCTGTGAAACAGGGACTGCCAGTTCCCTCACGGAGATGTGGACAGCACATAGAAAGGAGTTGGAGGTGGCGATACACAAGGAGAAGGGCAAGGACCATGCGGAATCTGCGCCGGATCTCCTGTCACAGGAAGACCGGCTGCGCCGGCGCCTCAGCAAGCTCAACATGGACATGAGCGTCTGCAGGGGTGACGGCAACTGCCTGGTGAGGCATACTCATGGCTCGAAAGCACACATGTGCTGCATAGGTGTTGGCTATTTGCATGAGCAGTTGCAGTCTTGTCTGGCTCTTTGACCTCACCTTCTTGGGCGAAGGATGTTGGTTTGCATCCCTTCCTTGCAGGGAGAATGAGTGAAAGGCAGGTATCAGCAGAGACTGCTCCACTGCCCAACACTCACCAGATCTACTCGTCATATCCATGTCTGTCTTTGCAGTTCCGGGCCATCTCCATGGAGCTATGGGGTACTGAGGACTACAATCAGAGCGTCAGACGAAAGGCTGTTACTTACATGAGGTAACTCTCAACTGGTTCGCCCCACATATCAGATGCCCAGCTTGCTTTGCGCAATACTTTGCACAGAGCGCTGAATCCTGCAGCTGTCCGGCACGTGCTGTAGTATCCGGAAAGATTTTGAAGCCCTTACAATTGCAGGGAGAATAAAGACGATTTTGAGTGCTATCTTGGTGAGGACTTTGCACAGTATACTGCAAAGATGGAGCGATCAGGGACATGGGGCGATGAGCTCACACTGGTGAGCTCCTTATTTCACACGCATCAGGCCCACCACCAAAATTCACACGATTTGCTCTTCCTGGGGAGTCTAAAGTACGGCTTTCTCTGACAATGTGGATGAGATGGGTATACTTGGCTGATACAACTCTCAATGTGGCTGCAGAGAGCCGTCTGCGATGTGTATGGCATCATCATCAATGTTGTCACGAGTGACCAGCTCAATTGGTGCGTTGAAACATTTTCAACCCGTAACGCGCTTCCGCCAAATGACTCATGGATGGTGTTGATGTCTGAAGAGGACTTCTACTCACAGGTGGACTCACCCAGCAGTTATGGTGCGCAGGTTTCTGCGTTACATGCCAAAGATGCTGAAGCATGTGAAGGAGCTCTTCCTCACATACATCTCACCGGTCCACTACAATACCATCAGGTTGCACTTTTACCTCCATCACACCTGTCCTTACTTTGCAACTACAGTGCAGGTTGATTGCTGCAAGGCAGAGGGAAGACTTCATGTCTGGCACCTTCTACAAGAGCTTGTACCCATCAGTGCGGCCCCGGTACTGTACATGTCACCCAAGTGTACCTGCATGCTGACTTGTACTTGACTTCAAAGCTGCTAAATGCAGGCGGAAGGACTCTCTGCGTGCTCTGAGGCCGTCGCTGAGCCTTACGCGCAAGTCCATCATCCAGGCTGCCATAGACAAGGCGGACCAGGCTCTGCAGGAGATGGCGAGCATACCTGAGGGCCCAACAATTGTTGAGCAGCGCATCAGTGCCAATGCACAGTCACAGTCACAGCCCGCCACCCCAGGGGGTAGGTCTCCTCGGCTGCCTCTTCTTCTTCTGGCACAGCTGCTGTCCTGAAGCATTCATGGTCCACTCTGAAACATGCCACACTTATATGCATGTGTGCAGTAAGGTCATTTAGTGCTCCTGGGCCGGGGGATCATCGTCTTGTTGTTGCATGACATGCACTTGCTAGGCAGCCCTTTCTGCTGTCTTCTGGCGCTCGCTCTGCCTTGACGTCTGCATTCCTCTTTCTTTGAATTAGCACTGCTCCCACCTGCGACTGCAGACATGCCATGTCAATTCCCACAAGCTCCTGCTGCTTGGACTTAGTATGATTTAGAGTGGAACGCGTATGGACCTCATGTCCCGTTAGGAATGTCTTAATATTTCAATCCTCATCGCTGTGTGATTTGCGACCAGCAAGGTGCTCCGAATTGCTCAGCAACAATGCCTGCATCTTGAATTCCATTTGGGCTGGCTATAAATCGTTGACGCCCATTGGCGAGCACCTCAGTAGTATTGGGCGTGCTAATAAATGCTGTGCATGTTCCTGCAGCTCTGCCACCAGCTCCCAGTGCTGCTGCTGGCCCGGTGGGAGGATCAATGGAGCCTCAGAGTGGGGCCCAGCAGTGCATCAGGAGCCCATTTCAGGAGGAGAGTTCACAGTCAGGGCAGGACCTCCAGGTTTCTGGAGGCAGCAGTGCCAGCACTGGAGCAATGAATGGTTTTACAGGTGTCTCCCAACAGCAGCAGACAAGCTCGGCAGCCAGAGACAGCAGCGCTCCTAAGAGGTGTTTAGCTGGGAGCAATGCAAGTTCTGCAGGTGGATCCATAAAGGATGGATTTGTGCTTCCGGGTCAGGTTGTTGCAAATGGAGTTGATAGTGGAGCTCAGCAGCATGCAGGTGACAGTAATCACAGAGAGCCGTCTTCAGCAGAGAAACAGCAGAGTCTCAAGGGTGTGAAAGGTGTAGAAGAAATTGCAGGAGCTAGCCTTGTCAGTAATAGCCATGATCATGCAAGCACGCAGCCCATGTTGCCAGCAAAGGACAGAACACGTGACAAAAGTACATCAAGAAACCTATGATGCTAGCGCTCTGTACTGATTTTGCACAGCCACTGCCAGAGGACAGTTGTGGTACCACTGGGTGCACTTAGTGCACTGCACTTTGCTTGTACATGTACATGTACAGTGGCTAGACTTCTGTGCAACTGCAAGGAGCAGTCTTTGTGAAAGATTACAGCGGAACATTACATACAGGCAATTGCGTCCACAGGCATCCATTATAGGGCATTCCTTGGAGGGCTTTGTTGTTACATCAAATCTTCAGGCAATTATTCGCTCTAGATCCAGGACCGGTCTTGTCTGTCTGCACCATTTCAGTCTTTCCAAAAGGGCATTCGAAAAGATCCTACTTGCCCTCACGCATGGCTTTCTGGCGGCGAGTTTCTACATGCTCATTGCTGGGCGGATCCTCGTCATCATCCAGCTTATGCAGTTCTGTGCCCTGTCAAGAACAGAACCAAGAGAGAATTATTCAGTCAGAGCTACTACGACAGAAAGAGCGTTGATGGTGGACCCTGCCGCTGATGAAACAATCCAAAGGGACAGAAAGAGGAATACAAATACAGAAGAGTCACTGCGTGGTCCTGTCCGCGCCACCGAGTAAGACGGAAGTGATGCCCACACCTTCTTCAGGACAGGGTTCTTCCCTGGGCGTTCGACCTTATAAGCCGGGTTCTCCTCGTCACCATTTCGGGTGATTGTCTTCCCTTTGCTTTCGATCTCAGCATGTTCCGTGAATTTCTTGGTCACCTGCGGACAATGATCGGCTTTGCGAGCTAGGAGCCATCACAACGAAAATGATCCCTCATCAGACGCTACATAGTCAGCTGCAAGTAACGATTGCAATGACACTCACCTCGCCCTGAATAGATGACCCTCCCCAGTTCCATGCGACGGTATCGCCTTTCTCAATCTTCTCTGAACCTGTCATGCTGTGACGCTGGTTGTGACTACTGAGTCTGAGACTGGTATATCTGAGCTGTAGGGGATATCCTGGGAAGCCTATTCTTGCCAAACGCATTGAGAACAGACATCCTTTTGCCTGCTTCGGTCTTTTTGGCTGCTTCCCCACAGCAGCGGAACTGTCGTGTTCGATTTTGAGATTGCTTCCTGTTTTGGCTCCGAGGCGATTTTGCTCTTTCACCTGACGCTCGGCTGGCCTCTGAGATAATAATACCATCTGAACACCACTGGTGTATTGTAGAGTCTGTTTGTTTTGAGACGGTGGCTGAAGGCAAAGGCGCCCTACAGGCGATAAAACTCTATATTTTGATTGTGTACTGCGACAAAACACCATTCAACCGCACGTTATGTAGAATTCTACATCAATAGGATGCTTGATAATGGGTACCTTACGGCATCTTGCATACCAAATCAGAGCTGATACTGCTTGAGCAATGCAGATGTTCTTTTCTTGGACTTCCAAGGCAGATCATAATCTACCCTCGGGACACTCATGCACTTCTCTCGACTTCTTTCGACTCCTGAGTCCTCCTCAACTTGAGCGCAAGCGTCGCTGTTCTTTTGTGATCACTACGCATTTGAGAGAAGAGACCTGACAGTTCAGTTTCTCTATAATATATTCCTCTGTAGTAAAAGAGCAGATGTACCTCTCGTCCTTTCTTCTCCTGAGCTGAATAGAACGCACATTCACGTTGCTGAATTGTATGGCTGAGGAGTCAAGAGGACTTTTTGGAAGACTGGGTAGGGCCAATGGATCAGCACAGGAAGTCCTACTACCCCAGCGTGCACCTTCCAGCGCTCCATACTTCACAACAAGCAGGAGTGCACAGCTTATCAACAATCCTGCCCTCGAGGGCACCGCAATCCTGAATGACGTCCAGCCAAACAGACTCACCAGGAGACCTCAGCGCGCTGAGCCGCGACAAGTGTTTGTGAGTTTCATACTTGTGTTGTGACTTCCCTGTGCAGCTCCTGCTTCATACTTGTGGGAGCCATCTTCTTTTCAGAGCCCTAAATTTCCTTCAAGAATCAACATGATACTTACGGTCTACCCGTAATGCTTGCCAGAATCTTAATCACCCGGAGTTCGTCATCACCTGGGGCGCACAGTTTCCAGACAAACTGAAGATCAGAAAGGAGATCAAGCTCTGGCCCCTCCGCTTCAAGTTGCGTGCGGACTACTGCCAAGTGAACAGGACCTTTGAGTATGGGTGCTCATGCAAGGTATGGCAAGCGGCACACGCAAGGGCTGTCAATAGTCAGATTTGTATACATCAATTTGATGGCATCAAACATTAAACAGCGCAGTGGGAGTCTTCCTTGTCGGACAGTAGGCGGCTGTGCACCAACCATTGACTGTCGATTTTGTGGTCAATGCCGTGCAGGATGCTTTGTTTGGGGGACGCATCAGGGTGAATGTCCCTCAACAAGAAATCGAATACAGGTATCACAAATGCGCATCCTCTATTTTGAGCAGTGCACAACACCTGTTGTGCTGGGTGCTACCATTCCATCGAGGTATTGACAACTCTTGATTTCATATTAATCATGTCATATTTGTCGCAGGAAGCGGATTCCACTCTACAATGGACATATGGGCGTCACAGCCCGTGCCAGCTATGCAGGTTCACCTTTGCAAACCTTCTCACGGCGTTTGTCTGGCACTCTGGCCATTGACAACTCTCTTTCCTGCTATCTCTCATAAGAGTGTTTGCTGTGTGTGTCATTGACTCATGCTTGCAATCCTCAGGCTTGTTGTCAGCAGAGCCGCAATTCAGGCCACACCTTGGCTTTGAGTACGAGCTGGGCGGCGGCGCTGCCATCTGGGCTGGCAATCACGTCAATCTGCGGCATCAGTTCAGGCTGTCAAGGGGACTCGGAATAGAGGTGCATCCCCACACTCAACATGCACAAGGCTGCAGACCCAATGATGGGAAGCTTCATGAAGTCTGTAATGTGTGGGTCATGTCCAGCAAGGAGTTTAATCCCTTTGAGCTCTGTTTACAGCGAATTAGAGAAAGAAGAAAGCAGACATTTAGGTAGAGCGAGCGTCAGAAAATGAGAAGCTCACAATGACTAATTTGTTTGTGTTTTATTCAAAGGTGTGCGGAGAGGCGCAACTACCCACTCCAGCAGCTCGGTACTCGTGGCAGCACGATAATGCACAGGAGTTGTCAGTGGGAGAGGGAGCATTCAAGCTCCATGTGGGGCAAGTGAATGTGGTGGTGAATTTATGAGGTTCACTGTTCTGTGCAATTGACGTATCAAAGCGCACAGTTGTTCATGTACAATCAGTCGACAACCTGTTTATGCTGCAGCTGTGTATGTTTGTCCCTTGTTCGCATTGCAGAACTGGACACTGCAGAGAATTGAGTCGACCCAATCTCATGTGAGATTGCGTTGCAAAAACATCTATATGTTGTGATTGTGATCAGTTGTGTTGATTTTTGGTGTTCACCGCCTTCGTTGACAGAGATTAATCTTGCTTATGGCTAGGCGCTCAATGGAAGCTTTTAATCTGTGCAACCAGCCTGTGCTTGATATGTTACATGGTCAGAATCCCTGAAAGTTCAAGATGAGTCGTTCCTGATGGCATATGATCGCGCAGTATTTAAGGCACTTCCGCACAAAGGCTCTGCGCAAAGCTAATGTCTAGGATGAGTTTTTTTGCAACCAGCCCACTGCCCCTGAAGTAAGCTGCACAGCACCAGAAAGTTCAGAATTGTAAGGCATCCACTAGCACACACTGGAGGTGGCTGCAGGCAGGGCAGAGGGATTAAACCAGGAGAGAAATGACGCGCAAAAGTCAGTGCGAGAGATTGACAAGAGGAAGTGGACTCACAGCGCCAAGCATAAGTACCCCGATCGCTGGTTGGAACACCCATTGCCAAAGGGGATACCATGCATCAAGAAGCGCCTGCAGAGCACACTCCTCTGTATACTAGTTTGGCATGCAGGCATATCATCAGGTTCAGGTGGAATAGAAGTGAGGTTGGGACATGATCATAAGAGCTGTCTCACCGAGTTTTGCAATGAAGTCTGAGCTCCCACTCCCGCAACCAACCAGGCAAGAGCCGCGCAGACAAAGAAGAAATCTACAATAAGCACCTGGGCACACCAGAGTGCCTTTGGTATAATTGCTGGGCGCTAAACTTGCCTCTAGTTTGCCTGCCTTTGATGCCGGGATGGCACTTGTCCAGGAAAGGTTTTTGTGGGTTTCTTGCAACAGCAATCACCTTGTCCAGCAGATCCTTCACTTGTGCCATGGCTGAAATGTCCTTTATCTGTGGGAAACAGGAATAGGTTCGTTGGCCATCTTCAAGCATGTTGTGCAGCAATGCTTCAATGGAGGTGGCCAGGACTGTCGGGCAGAACTGACAAGGTCAGCATACCTCTTCTCTACCGCTCGGTCCAGGCATGTCTGTTATTTGCCTTTGGGCATCGAGCTGCTTGTACCTTTCCATATCTCTGAGCAGCAGCTTCTCATCATCTGCGCAAGCGGCCTAGTAACAGTGAACCCGACATGCTCATCTGCATCTACATGTAGAATCACAGATATCAATTCATTTCACGCTTGCGGTTGTTGGAGAGCACCTGTTGGTGTGTCAAATTCGCTTCTGACATCTTCTGCTCGACAACTCAACAGCCTGCTTCTGTGTGCTTGGGCACAAGGAGACCTGCCATAACATGTTGACTTAATTCTTTTAACTACGCAATATGCTTGAAAACGAAGTAATTTGTGCTTGCAATAGCATACCTCGTAGCTATCACCAAATTGTTTGTGCATCGCAGTTGTGATGGCCCATGCAGCGGCAAAGAACGAAGAGAACTCGTTGCAAGGAGGGCCATCGCAGCTGGGGTAGATGCAAAGGTAATTTCAGAAGCACAAAACAGAACGTTGTAGCGCTAAATTTTCATAGATTTGGAAATCAAACTAGCCTGATCCATTTCGATGGGACGTTTCCTGTACTGACGTCATACGAGACCCATGCTTCTCTCTTCATGGTTTCTTGCATCCAAATTGATGATGGAAGCCATCATTCAGTCAGGCTTGCTCGTGTCTTGGTGATGGGATACACTAATAACCATAATCACTGCGGCCAACGCTGAGCACGATGGATACAGCACAACCTCCACGAATCTGTTGAGACACAGTGGGTGGGCTGCGCAAGCCTTCGTGCACTTTGAAGTTTTCCACTGTGTATTTTGATAATAAGGTGTTGACTAGCAAGGTACAAGGTCTGGGCAAATTGTTGACTAGGTGACATCCCTCAGTGTTGTTCCATCAGCTGTCTGCACAACAATACATGCAGAGGGACATGGCGATGGGAAGTGAAACGATCATATTTCAGTGATCGACTCTGCTTGTTGCCTCAAATTTTGCCCTAACTGCCAGCAGTGCAGGACTAGACCAGAAGAGCAGCAGCGGCAGCTTGGTCGACTAGCATGATATGGGGTCAATGGATGTGTTATTTGATGCATTGTAGGAGCTTCCAATGTCAGCTATGGACAGGGAGTACAGCGAAATGGAGGCACCCCTGTTAGAAAGCGCTCCACTGCCAGAGAAGAGGAGGTCCACCCTACTGACAGTCTGTCCTTTCATCCTAGGTAAGCCGATTGATGAGACGAGCAGTCATAAACTTCAATATATTGAGCTTGTGCAGAGGGGGCTAATCTGCTGATGTCCGTGCAGGAAATGAGTTCTGCGAGCGGCTGGCTTTCTATGGGTGCGTGCTCTCTGCTGTTGCTCTGCATCCCCATGTGTGGTGCAGACTGCATAGCTCTATGGGAGCCATCCCCTTTCTTTATGGCTAAATTGTATGCATGCTCACCAAGTGTCTGTGTGGCACAGGCTGATGTCCAACATGGTCATCTACATGACCAGAATCATGCACTATGATCCAGCATTTGCCTCAGTGCAGCTCATGCTGTTTGAGGGCACCTGCTACCTGACACCCATCCTGGGCGCCTGGTTGGCTGACTCCAGATGGGGCCGCTTCTACTGCATCCTCGTCTTCTCCATCATCTACTTTGTGGTGCGTCCTGCGTGCACTTTTTTCACTCCTGTCCTGTCCTGTCCTGCTCATATCTGGGCGTAATCCCTTAAGCTCCACCCCTAGAATTCTCTTCCCGCCTTGGTGAATGGGTCTCATGCGCACTTAGCAGAGCTGAGTCATCTGCACAGGCTTCCGTTCAAAACCTGAGCACCACCATGTGTCATACCAGTTTGCATATGACACATGTTGAGAGTGGGGCACCTCTGCAGGGCATGGTGGCGCTGGCGTTGAGTGCATGGATCCCTGGGCTGACCCCTGACATCGACGCTGACAGTTCCAAATGGTACCAGTCCGCCTTCCTGTTTGGCTCCCTCTACATCGTTGCCCTTGGCACCGGGGGCATCAAGCCGAACGTCAGCGCCTTTGGTGCAGATCAGTTTGATGAGTCTGACCCACAGGTATCCATCTTAGCCCCACCACCTTGCCTTGTCGGCGTTCTCTTGGTTGATATGCCGTCATTTGCCGAACAAAGCGTCTGTCATCACATTGACGTGGACGCATCGCAAGAATTGCTTTGCTTCCAGGTCTTGAAGAAGACAAGGCATGGCAAGCAGCTCTTGAAGGGTTTTTTTACTTGGAAGCACCTGCGGCTGCAGTGCAGAGTTTTCCTCGTCAAGCAAGCTGACGGGAATGCATCACATCTGGAGCAGAACGAAGCTGACAACAACAGCTGTGGTGTGCAGGACCGGCTGGAGAAGAAGAGCTTCTTCAATTGGTTCTACTTTGCCATCAACTGGGGCAGCTGCCTGGCTGTCACGGTGATCGTGTACATCCAGGACTCTGTGTCATGGGCCATCGGCTTTGCCATTCCGGCTGTTGCCATGGCTCTGGCAGTCGTCACCTTCCTGGCAGGCAGCTCCCTCTACACGCATGTCGAGCCCACTGAGAGGTGCGCACTTTCTTTCTGCCAGTTCTTCCTCCTTCATGATAAGCATTATCTTAATGGGCTGCTTGGACAGTAAGGCATGTAGAGGCTGCATTTGAGAGTCCTTCAACTATTGTCATGTTGTCACTTGAAATATGGCTAGGATATCCCTCCAGCAGAAATGGGGATGTCACGCATCCGCAGAGGCACCACAAGCGCGGGGCACATTGTCAAAGGAGCAATATGCTGACAGACTCTGGATGCCGGAGAGACTCCCCTTGGGGGACTCCCAAAGTAGCCAGAAGAAGATTGGGGCCCGTAAAATTTTGTGCATGAAGGAGATGACAAATGGGGTGTTCAAGAAAGAAATGACTGATGGGGTGCTGACTGTGCGCGCAGCCCGATGACGCGCGTGGTGAAGGTGCTGACGGCGGCGGCGAAGAACCGGTGGCGGGCGCGGCGGCGGCGGCGGGAGGCTCGCTCGCGCACGGGCTACAGCGGCCCCGTCAACCTACCGCCGGGCGCGCTGGACGGCTCTCCTGGCATCGGCGCCGCGATGGCGCGCGTACACAGCTACGAGTGGCTCCACAGCGCCGCCGAGCAGTCTGAGGACGACGGTGTGCCACAATTCAAACGTTGGGAATTGTTGCATTGCCCTAATTTGGCATTTCTAGTGCTAGAAAAAGCTATGGGGTGCTATTTTCTGTGGGTACATTGGGTCAGATATTACTGACACCGCCCATCTCAATGCGCGATGCCAGTATGCTTCCTATGTTCAAAAGTCTAATTTTGGCTGTTCTCACATGCCTGAGAAGGCTTCTGATGTTTAAGGCGGGTTCCTGCATCCTGCATTGTGGTTGTGTATACCATGGCAATGCTGACATGTCTCATCGGCTCGCTGCTATAACACTTGGACCGGCCAGCTCATCAAAGTAGGACAGCAGTTGAACCATGTGCTGTGGGGGACTTGTGTACAGGCAGCATTGCTGGGTTCAGCACGGAGCAGGTGGAGGAGGTGCGCATGGTGGTCCGCATGCTGCCCATATTCCTCACCACCATCTTCTACTGGACCATCTACTCCCAGGTGCGGCCCCAAACTCCTCATTCCCCCTGGATCTGATTGCATGTACACTCGGCCGCCATCATTCAGAGCTGGCATCCAGCCCATCTGCTCAGTCATGAAGCTCATGAGCTGGTCTACAGCCTGCTGTTGTAGAGGTTGCATCAACTGATTGGGATGATGCTGCAGAAGGAAAATTGACCCAACTCGTGTGCTCAATGTTTGATGATTCTGCATCCCATGTCGGCTGTCATCGCTTGCATTGATGCCCACTGAAAGCAAGGAGTTTTCCCTCTCACCTGGCCCTTCCAGATCAAAGTCGGGGAGGGTGTCAAAATTGAAGGAGTGTTATGTACGCTGTGGCAGATGGGCAGCTTCTTCGTGGTGCAAGGCGCGTCGATGGACCGGGTGATGTTTGGCGGCGGCTTTGTGATTCCCTCGGCCTCCCTGGCGCTCTTTAACACCATCAGCATCATCGTGCTCATCCCCATCTATGACCGCGGAGTCGTCCCCCTCCTGCGCCGATTCGGCATGAAGCTGTCCCACCTGCAGCGCATCGGTGCGCCGCATGCCTTTCCCAGAGTTCACCCCGGCAGCAGCCATGCAAGGTTTCCTGGCTCTTGTGCAACTCTGTATCGACTATGCTGGTGTGGGAGGGTAGCTTGAGGCCTTCTGTTTGATCAACCTGCTTTAAGGCTGAATGTGAGAAGGCACATGCAGGTGCCTGTCATCTGCTGCTGTGCATGCCCTGCAGAATCACAGTGTGTCTTGCTGGAAAGGCTAGCAGGAGAAGCTAACATGTCAGGGTAAAGCAGGCTCAGAGTTCCAAAACAGCCTCTAAGTGGGTCTGGAGTATGTGTATTTGCATCGGGAGGGGAGTGTGATCACAGGCAGTTGCTGCGGCGCAGGGTATGGGCTGCTGGTGTGCATGCTGTCGATGCTGGCGGGCGCGACGGTGGAGTGGTACCGGCTGCGGCTGTTTGCGCAGGGCGCCGTGCTCACTAACGACGCCAACCGCGAGGCGCAGCCGGACATCGTGGACATGAGCGTCTTCTGGCAGATCCCCCAGTACATCCTCGTCGGCCTCAGCGAGGCGAGCCCCCTTTCCCTAGTGCTCCAAGTCCCCCTTGTGCACGATCTCACTTGATTTATCATTTGTATGTCCATCAGGCAGCAAAGCATGGTGTGCGAAGGGCAGGCCATTCTTTGGGCTGACATGAGAGCCCATGCAAGCTCGTCATGTTAGGACCATGGAAGGTCCGCCCTTTGCACCGCAGACAATGCCGCAGCAGCCTAAACTGCAATACATTCTAGTATTCGCGAGAGAATTTGGCACAGGGAACATCCTGCAGAACGACATGCTCATGGACTTTCAAGGAACGCCAAGAGGCAGAAGCGCTCAAGAGGTAGAAGCGCTGTGCATTGACAGCGGCATGTGTGGGCATGTGCGCGCAGGTGCTGGCGTCGATCGGGCAGCTGGAGTTCTTCTACGACCAGGCGCCGGACGTGATGCGCTCCTGCTCCATGGCCCTGCAGCTGCTCAGCGTCGCCATCGGCTCCTACCTCTCCGGCGCCGTCGTCCTGGCAGTGTCCTCGATCACCGACTCTCTGGGCTATGACTGGATTCCCCAGGACCTAAACTACGGCCGCCTCGACCTCTTCTTCCTGCTGCTCGCCGGTGGGGGCCCCTGCTAATGCAATCACATCCATGCTTGGCATTGCTGTTGTGGTTGGTGTCTTTGAGGGAGAAGAGCCTTGTTCCGCTCCTTTGAAGTAACTCCTTACAGGACAAGGTGAACTTCTCCCTGCTGCAAGAGGGCGGAAAGCAATGACTCGATTGCAAAGGCTTTGCTGCAGCATCAGGGGGCTATGGTGCACCAGGTTGGCCCTTCACATGGGAGTATTCAGGAAGTGGTCTTAATGCTTCCTGTTGGCAGGCTATCATGGTGCACCTTACATGTGCCATGTATGCAATGAGCCCTGGAAAAGGCCATTGTAACTTCTGTGCATTCTTGAAGCAATGACAAATGCCACGGTTGAGATTTGCGGCGTGCTGAGAAGGATGTGCTGGGACTGGCGCAGGGCTGACGTTTGTGAACCTGCTGCTGTTTGTGTGGGTGGCGCGGAGGTATGTCTACAAGGACATCCCCCACGCTACAAAGCGCCACGTGGGCGGCCTCGCCCTCAAACCCCCGCGCGGCCCCGTGCCTCCCTGGGCGATGCCGCGCGAAATGCCCGACATGCCCATCCGCGGCCAGGCACGCCCCATCACTGTTGCCAACCTTCACTGATGAACTGGCATGCCCTTTCTACATGTGCTGCGGTGTAGGGTGTGAGAGGACGCCATTCTCTTGTCACATCCTTTCATGGGTGATGGACTCCAAGCCGAGCTCTTGCCTCTCTGCCTCTCAGCAGCGTTGCTACTATCCTTGCTGCTGACCTTCAATATCAGCTTCTTTCTTGCTCCTTGGACGTCTCTTCTGCTACCCCTTCCTCTGGAAGGTTAACAGGCTCCAACTTGCAATCTCTGGAGGGGAAGGGTAGCCTGCTGCCAAGAGCACGCTGCAGCTCTCATGGGGCCTTGACAGGTCTCTGCGGTGCAATACCCACATCTTGTGCAAACAAGTGAGCAGAGGGGAATGCTCTTAGAGTGCGCGACTGACCTGTGTAATTGTGTGCGCAGACGACGGAGATCAACATTGGCGGATCCCACATCAGGCCAGAGGACGACGTTGGGCTGTACGGCCGTTCTGTCACCTTCGTCCCAGAATCCCCTTCGCTGCCGGCCCCCTTCCGCTGAAATGCCATTTGTGGCTGTCATCTGTGGAGCTGGCCCGCATGCAGATCCTCCACTGATGGGTGTGGAAATGCGTGTTTATTGCTCTGCAGCATGCTGGGATGGCCAGCAAGGGGCCACTTGTGGCAGCATATACTGCTAGTGCATCTTTTCTGTGGTGTACCGGTTGTGGTGACACAGGCCGGGGCACAGTATTGTGCATATTCCCAAACGATGGGTTTGGGTGTGCGTGTTGATGGCTCTGCGCAGAGGTGGTCTCTGTAATGACTGGGAAGGGCCAGCTGTGGTCGCAGCTTAGGGCAGAGGACATGTATTGCAAATCTTTAGGCGACCTCTGAGCACCCTTCCGTCGCTGAGGTGCCTGTCTGACAGTCTGGGTGGTGCACTGTCTGCTCTTCAGAGACGGGCTGTCAAAGGTAGCTTGCAATGTCGTGTTTTGAAGACATTGGTTGCCTGTTTCCTATTTTCTGCACAATTGAAGCATCGGGTGGCTGGTGGTCAGTGTCACATCTGTAGCAGAGAGGATTGAGGTTTACACTGCAACACAGAAACCATGCCTGGCTTGCCCATACACCTGATAGCTCTGCAAGTCAGGTGCTGGCCTGGTTGAAACTGTCCTGCGGACAAGCAAAATAAATAATTGCCTGGTTCTCAGATGACCTTCTGAAGTGATGCAGGTCGCACTGTCAATATCTTTGTCAGCTTTACAGGATGATTTGTATGTTTACTGGAGTCTTCCCAGTGGGCCTAAAATGTGGGATTTTCCCTGACAGTACTGCACGCCTGTCTATTACAGCTCACCTTCAGCTTGTGGGTCAGCGAAAATAAAAGTATTGCACCAGCAATGTTAGTATCTCTTTGAATGATTTGGCAGGTTATGTAACAATGATCTTGCATGCTGTAGCTGTTCAACTCGGAATGATCTTAGCAGTTCTGCCTGCACAGCCTGACATGTATCTAATTAGAAAATTCCCTAGACCTTTCATTCACATCATGCTGTGACGCTCAGGGCATGCTTATCAAAGTAGTGCTGATACAACAGTAGACCCCTCACAAAGTCTGTTTCTTCAATGGCATTTTGCAGGAAGTCAAAATCACTCCGGACCAGTCTGTCCACTTGGTCTCTCTGATCCTCTGTCAGCTCCGGCACATCCTCCTGGTATGATGCCCATGCATCCACATGGATCACAGATATCCGCTGAGAACCCTTCTCTGCTGTTGATGCCTGTCAGACAGCACAGGTTGAGACTTTCCCAGATCAGTGGCAGCCATGAGTATGCTGGACAGTAGAGGCTGTCCGAAAATATCATCAGCTTTTGCTGGGGCGCAACAAGAAGTTGATTGCGAGTGAACAAGCGCTATAATACCTTGGAGGCATGTGGAGGGGTCTGTGCTGATGGTGAGTGCAAACCAATGTACTGATCACTCCCCTCGGCTCTCAAAAGTGCCTTTGGCTCTGAAGGCAGCACAAGACTAGCGGATTCAACGAAAAGTAAACCTCAAAGCGCTATTTCCGTGATGGAGAGACTAACACGTCTTAACAGCGAAACGTTGAAAGACAAAGATCTTGCAGAACAGTCAAAACCAGTTTTAATAATGATTAGTCCATGAGGGCTACCTGCCGGGGTGTCCAAGACCTGAGCAAGGTAGTTGTCCGGAATTTCGAGGCTTTGAGTCTTTGGTGCGAGGCAAAAAATTGACCGCCCCGCCTTCTTCTTCTTACCGAGCAATTGCATCTTTACATGCGGACTCATTTGCCGAAAACACAGCTAAATTGTGAGGGCGGTGAATTATCGTAATATCCAAAGGTGAAGCGCATTGAAATCAACGGTTTCATCAGTAACCGCAAGGGCAGTACAAAATTTCACGCTTTGTGGGGATTTTGGTGATCAGCTTGACCAGATCAGATATAGACCCATCCGAGTTTGACATTCATCAGCATGGCGGTAATTATATAATAATATAAATGTAGGGCAAGATTTAAAGCACAGAAATGCATCATATGATCCAGGAGCTGCGCAGCTCCTGGATCATATGATGCATTTCTGCATATGATGCAAAAATGCAGGAAGCACCCGGTGCCAGGGCCTGCATGGTACAGCAAGCAAGCGGCTTGGTTCCAGCTCCCGTAATTACGTCATAGTATAAGTCATTCTCAGTGCTGTGTGGTTGGCTACGGCAGTTCTACTTGGCACTCTCATGAAGAATCAGCAACTTCTACTTGGCACATGGTCAGGACTTCTATAAAAGCAAAATTCCAATACAGGACCGGCAACTGCATCTCAATAATGTATCAATCTCCATCAAACCTCATGGAAGCAGCTTCAATGGCAGGCTAGTCACGCTGTCCAAGGACCTGAAAAATCAATTGCATGCTGCTCCAAACTTCTCCCTTGCGAGTACAGCAACACTTCTGTTCTCGAAAACAATTTTGCAGTCTCTGTGCCGCCGGGCAAACACATTGTCGCGCAGAAGCTCCTCCTTATCCTGCACTCACCATTAACGATTTTCACATAGCTGCATTCACTGCATTTCTTTCCCGATTTTGCAAATCTCCCAGTGGCGCCTTGCAGCAAATCAAACTGCAAGAAGTTCAGCAGTTTCACCCTCAGAGTCATGCATCCTGATGTGCATGACAAATTGAAAAAAGGTGTACACCCAAAAGGCTTAAGGGGGCTCACATGTGGGGATGGGACTAGGCGATTCCACTGGTCAGAGTCAATGTTGTCCGCTTGCAACAGAGCCTGAACGACTCTCAGTCCGGCAGCACTCTGCGGCGTGTCATCTAATAGCCCCACCTTCTGGAACTCTGCCTCCGCAGCCACGAGCGCAAGCCGCCTCACGTCTGCACAAGCAATCGACACGAATTCCTTGCATCAAGCAGTCTTGCATTCATCTCACTGGCTGATGTGTCCAGCGCAATAGACCAACAGCACCGAGGTGTCAGCCATCTGAGCGTTCTGAAGCATGCCCAGGATGCATGAAACTTCAGGAACTAGTTCACGTTGATTGTAAATTATCACTTGCATATGTGATACTTCAGGAGAAAAGTCCGGATGTTAAGCCGGCCTTGCTGAAACTCAGAAAGTTGATAAGCCAGTGGAGGTCTCTGCAGTCTGCCCACCTTCAGGCGTGCCGCCCTGTTCCAGCACTTCAACGGCTGACATCAGCTGCAGCAGGCGGCCTCCGGTGACATCCACCACCTGTGCTGCAGCCTTGGCAGCCACGCCGCGCTTCTCAAGATACTGCAGCGCCTGCTCCTCACTCAGGTCACCCATCTCCACAGACGCCGCCTTGCTGCATCGCGACTGGCCTGCAGCACACATAAGTGCATCAGCCCACCCCATTGGCAAGGCTTTTGTATTTTGTGTGTCCACCCAGTCACAAAAACGCAATCACTGAAGTAATGCCAGCTTGATGGAGCAGGAGATTGATGAGGGCACTGTAAGTCTTTCAAAGGGCCAGGCAAGTCACTAGGCAGGATTTCACACGATGCTAGTGAGTAGCCGTTCATGATCGCCTCAAGGCTTGCAATGCTGGTGCCTTTCTCAGACAAGTTCTTTCCATGGCTGTGTCATAAAAGGAGGAGGTGACGAATTCTCACCCACCTAGCAGGCGTGTGATGAGAGCGTCGTCGCTGGACACGAAGACAACTCTGACGAGGCCCCGGTCGGCCCACTGCTGCGCGGCGAACAGCATGTCGCGCATGACCGACTCTTTTGCCGCCAGCCGCTCCGCATTGTCTATTACTAACACGGCCGGCCTCCGCCGCGCAGCCCGGAATGCGCGTGCAGCTGTCTCCAGCGCACTCAGACAGGAGCTCAGCTTTGATGTCCGCTCCTGCTCGGGGCCTGCCCACCAGCATCCCTGTGATGTCTTCACCTTGGGATGTCATCTCTCTTTGCAGGCTAATGTCCGACGCAATAATAGAGTGCTGTTCTGCTTGGAGAGAAATATGTTTGAGGGCTGCTTAGTATGTGGACATGCACTGAAGCACAGGTACCGGGGAAATCTCAAGAGTGTGATGGTGACAGAGGCAAGGGTGGTAGGAGCAGTACCGCCGGCTATGTTGAGGACGTAGTCATAGATGAGAAAGAGCGGGTTTGGCAGCTGCTCGACCAGCTGCAGGGTGCTCGCCAGTTGCTGGCCAAACTGGCCCGCGTCGCTGGGAGCCTCCACATAGAGGACCCCCTCCCTCAACTGATGCAACATAACGTTCAGAAGTATGATGCAAGGTATATAATGCAGGGATTGTTCCATGAGTTCAGAAAGTCCAAGGTGAGGGCAATTTTACGAGCTCACCTCATGGATCACTCTCTGGGCCAGCGTTGTCTTGCCACCGCCAGGCGGACCCGTCAAGAAATAAAAAAATCCGGAGGGGGTCTGCCCAGTACAGTCCAACAGCTGCCTCAGGACAGCGCTGTCCTCTTCTCTCTCCACATAGATGGCAGGCCTCTGCATGTCACAAGATGTTCATATTACGTGGGATTCCATGTTTCTCCAAACCTGCGTTTTTGAAGAAAATTCAAAGCACCTTTCTCAATGAGTCAGCCATTGCCGAGGTGAAGCACGTCCTGGGACACCAGCCTGTCTGCAGGCGGCGCAAAACCAGCATCTCCCTGACGCGAGAGTGGATTGCAGAGACAGTGATTAGCGCAGCAGCGGCACTTTCGCCATTCTGCAAGCATTCAAGTAGGTCCAAGATTAGCAGCTAGCAAGTTTTTCCCTGAACCTAGGACTGTCAGAGATCATGCAAGCATCTTCAGCATTGCGCCTGGTGCATTTCAAACATCTGTGCAGAATGATGTATGCTGTGAACAAATTCATCGGATCAGAATCACCATGCACCTTGAGCCATTCTGGTTGAGCCTTGAACCATTTGGCCATGCTGCCACGTGGTAGGGTCACAAGTCAAGAGCAGCGAGCATTCATTAATATCAGAATTTGAAACTCCAATTTTCGATGATGTACATAGGCATTAGCTCATTGAAAGGCCCACTTTCTAGCTTTGGTACGACAGGTTCCTGTGATGGTGCATGCCCATCTTGAACTCGCCTCATTAACTGATCTGAATCGTGGTGACTGAAGAAGTCGAAGAAACTCACATTCACCTTCATATTGAAGTACCAAACGCGACTGTTCTGCGGTCGCAAACAATTCGATTTGCGAGTCAATCTGCACGTGACAGCAGGTGCGATCTTGCCCATGCATGTCAGGTGAGAGAATTGCTCCACATATTGAATCATGTTTTTGTGATGAAGAGAAGCATGGGACCACCGCCTCCAGGCAGGTGGCAGGGTGACGAGCTGCCATCGAGCAGCAGGTCACCAGCTGGCCCAACATCATCAGCAGCTGGCAGCGTCGATGAAGTGTCCAATGCCTGGAAGTATGTCAAAGCCGTGACCGATGGAGGGAAAGGAGTGGACCTGTATGATCTGCTTTCGCACAGCGTCAGGGACACACAATACTCATTGCAGTATCCAGGGGTGAGCATCAAAAGCGATTGTGCTTGGAGTCTCTGCAGGGGGCGCCTACGTCATGTCCCGATTAGATGATGAGTTCCCATATTTTTGCTTTTGGGGATGATGGAAGTCGCTCATTCCACTATATTCCATTTGACACTTATTGGGAACCAGTCAGATGTCTTTGGGATCTGCACTGGTGACTTGTATTTAAACTCAGACGGAATTTATCGGCAATAATCTCTTCCTGAGTATTGCCTTGGTATTGCGCAGTGGCCATCACTGCTGCGACCGCGCTCGCCAATAATGGGGAACATGCCGGCCATGGTGCTGGACAGACACAGCGCCTGCCAGACCGTGTGCTTCTGCGGGGTGTTCCCTGAAATCAACAGGGCCTGGGCGTCTGTGGACAACTCCTTCTTCATGTGGCGCTTTGACAGATGGTGCGCAGGATGCCCCAGCAACTGCCACCTCTGTGCTCCTGCTCCCAGCATGCTCCTCACTGAATGCAGGGTGGTGATATCATGCATGCACTGGCTGCACAGGAACGATGTTCCCCTGGAGTACAGCGGGGAGGAGCAGGCCATCTGTGCAGTGGGGCTGGTGAGGCCGCGGCCTGGAGTGTTTGTGGAGGCAATCCAGTATGTTCTGGTCCTCTGCACCACAGTGGAGGTGCGTCTCGCCCTGTGAGGCACAGTAGACTCACAGCTTGACATCCCTCACATCAGCAGGCTCACCTGCACAAGCAGATCGAGCAACATAGTTGCAGCAAAGCTGTGTAGACAGTTGTTCTAGAGCTTGACGACTGTGCAGATGCCTGGCCTCGTTGCTACCTACGCATCACTCTTTACCACCCCTCTTCAGGTCACATGATCACTCTTCTAAGCAGCGTTGATCTTATCCTGCTAAAGTGCATGCATATTCCCTGCTCAATTGCATACAAAGGTGGTGGGAGGCCCCTGAATGGAGCGATACCGCATGCTAACTTATTTGACGTGCTCCGCGCACCCGCTCCATTGATCTTGCACAGTCATGCCAAGCCAGACGAATGCCCCTATGTCCTTCTGAAAGCACAGCCAAGACCACCTGACAAGGGCCATGTCTGCCGTGCGCATGCAGATTGTGCTGCTGGGCGTGTGCGTCAGCCCGGGCCCGGGCGGCGAGGCGGGGGAGGAGCTGACGCTGCAGCCGCTGCCGCTGTACGCGTGCTCCAGCGACAACGTGACCATGTGCTCCGTGGCCACCACGCCGGACGGCCGCATCTTCACCGGCGGCGCCAACGGCCTCCTCTATGAGATCGTCTACAACAGCACCGACACCTGGCGCAAAAAGCGATGCTACAAGGTCGGTCCTCCCTGGCAGAAGCTTATCTTCAGTGCAAGCATTGTGAATCGCAGCGGAGCACTGTCGGATCTGTTGCTCAATGTCATGCATGTGGTGCATGCAAGCAATTACATGAGAGCAGATTGCAGGTTCATGATGCAAGAAGTGATGGAGCACTTGCCCTCTGACATGACACATGTCAGATAGTATTAGATGAAAGAAATAGGTGCTGTGTCATATTTTGCAGTGGCGCATTGCGACTCAATGTGGGTGGGGTGTTGCAGAAAGACCTGACGAGTAGCTGGACCCCTTACCTGCCATCGCTGCCCTCCTACTTCAACAGCCTCCTGCCGCGGCCCAGCCCCATCCTGGAGATAGCCATCGACTCGGAACGCAACATCCTCTACACCCGCAGCCAGAATTCCAGCATACAGGTGCACTGGACTTCCTCAGTCTTGAACAAAACCTGCTGAAGCTGCGTGCTGCGGTGTGGCTGATGTACCAATGAATTCTGATACATGCATGGCAAATTTCCCTGTCTGCATGCAGGTCTTTGATCTGGGAGCTGACGGCAAGGAGTTCAGGAAGGTGGCCGAGGTGACAGACTTCATCAAGCAGGCAGAGAGGGCGGCAGGTGAGATCCTTGGAGCAATTCCACCATACTCGTCACACCTGTGACAGGTTTGCATCACCCTGTCAGCTTGCAACCAATCAAGTACTGTTCATTGTTTTAAAATTGTCCAATATGTAATCGTGTGCTTGCTAACGCAACAGGCGGCAGGGACATCTTTGGCGGCCGCAGCAGCGCGGATCGCAAGGGCGCTTCTGTGGTGCACATAGCGCCGATCTCAACGGCCGAGTCGGCGCGGCTGCACCTGCTGGCGGTCACCGCGGACGGCCGCCGCGTGTACTTCAGCACCAGCGATGCCGGCGGCTACGGCCCCGCGCGTTCGCAGCGGCCGACGCACCTGCGCGCCCAGATCGCCCGGCAGGCGCCCCCCCAGCCCACCAACGCCGCCGTCGCACGCGGCACCCAGCAGCCATCCAGGTGCAGACCCATGTGCTTCTGTCACTGCATGCATTGAAATCGGACCTGATCTGCTTCTTCTTCCTCTTCTGCAAGCAGCAAATTGAACCCTGTGTGAGGTGCTTGCTCCATCAAGGGAAGGTAGACATCTCGCTAAGTCTTGCCAGGGACCCGCCTCTTGCAACTGTTGCGCACACTGGAAGGCATTGGGCAATTGTTGGCAACGCATGCTGCCCTTGTTGTCGAGCTCGGAGCGGGCTGGCTACTCCAGTTCTGCACAGCTGTGGCGCTAATGTGAAGAGTGCCTAACACATGGCGCTGCTGCAGAGGGTTGGAGGTGGCGGTGGCGCACTACAGCAACGGAGTGCTGTTGCTGGCAGAGGCAGCGGGGCAGCAAGGGCGCAGCCGTCTCATAGTGGCCGCGCGGGACCTTGCCAGCCCACCCACCGCCACCGCCACTGGCGCCTACATTGGCATGCCTGGCCTGCGCGAGACCGTGGCCGAGCTCGAAATGCTCATCCCTGGTGCGCTGCCAGGCTTGTCCAATATTGTCTACCTGTCTGAATGCTTGTAGGAAATTTGTATGCTGATGATTGTTGTCTGCCGGCATGCACGCGGGGATTGGCTATCAGTGGCGTGTCGAAGAGGAAAAACAAACGTTGCGTGAATTGAAGATATGCTGCACGTAGCTAGATCATGTCTGTGGCTTCGCAGGGGAGACATGCGCGATTGCGGCGCTGGGCCGGCCGGCACTGGCGGCTGGGACTGAGCTGGCAATGCGCGACGAGCTCACCACGCAGCTTAGCGCACCGCCACAGCCTTTTGTGATCATCAGGTGCGCCTCACAATGCGAGACCCTGCAAGCGCATCTTTTAGTCAAGCGCATCTTTTAGTCAAGCAGGCCTAGTGTCTCCAAATCATATGGCTGGAAGCTTGCAGGCCCCAGCAGGTCTGCCAGCAGCATGATGCTGCTGGCATCTGAATCCGGGACAAGAAGGCACGGAGAAAGCATGCAGAGGCATCCATGTGGAGACATCAAACGCAAAAAAAGGCAGAAAACAGTTTAAGACTGAAACAATGAAGACGGTGACATTGTGTAAAAACCTCATCTTGGTGCTGCCAGCACGGCGGGCGTGCTGGAGGCGGAGAAGCGGCGGCCGGTGGATGTGCTCTCCAGCATCCTGGAGGAGCGCTCCGCGCCCAAGCTCGAGCAGTTTTTTGCCGGCTACGGCGCGGCCGAGGTCGCCGCTATGTGCTTCTACCTCGCCACCTGCCCGCCATCTGCCGCCTCTCAGGTGCGCTGCTTGTTGCTTACCCTCTGTTGACAGCATTGGCACTGGCTGGCAAGGGGACGGTATATAAATGAGCACCATGCCCACGGTTGATTGGCTCTTGTGTGGATGTGGCGAGTCCATCAAGGAATGGGATATGGGGCAGCGTTTTACCATCGACTTATCTCCAGATGCGCCTCTTAGCATCATCCCAAAGCTACTCTAAGTTTTCCTGCTGGTGATAGAAGTGGTCCAGGTGGCCGGGTGAGCTGTGCAGCGGTATGGAAACACTTTAAAGACAGTGTCCTATGGTGTGGTGCAGACGGTGAGTCAGCAGGCGAAGAGTGCGCTGGAGAACCCGCGGCTGACGGGCGAGGCGGAGGTGAAGGAGAGCGAGGCCACGCGCTCCGGCGACCAGAACCTGCCGCCCAACCAGGGCTTTGACATGGGCCAGGTTCCTGCACAGATCACCTTATTCATGATGTACCTGCAGCTGCTGCTTTAGTACCATCTGGCTCCTGCACAACTCACTATTGTCAAGCCACATGCGTTAAGCCAGCCCAGACGTTTATCAAGTGGCAAGCTGGTGTGCGAGACTCTTGGAGGGAGCCCTTGCCTGCAACTTGTGCGTGGTGACCGACAAGAAATGGAAACACAAGGCATCTGTGTGCTTGTGGCAGGCTGTGCCTCTAGCGGAGCCGGAGTGGTCGGCAGCGTACAAGGGGCTGTGCATGTACGTGGCGCGCGTGCTGCAGCCGGCCTGGGAGGAGGCCGTCACTGTACCGGTCAGCCGCGGCAGCAGCCAGCAGAAGGCCAACATCCCCACCGACACGCTGCAGGTAGCCGCCAGTTTTCAGCATTTTTGTGCATCCCAACAGAGTGCATATTTCCTCTATCGTATCTCTAGAAATAGAAGGAACATTTGGGCCTCTTTGGGATTTCAAACACGCTGAGCACGCGACCAGGATCTGCTTGAGCACGTTGATGTCTTGGGGCTCTGTGAGCTTCTTGAGAATTTGTTCAAGGCTTCTTGGATCATCGCATCGATGTGCCCAGGCAGCGCACACTGGGCATCTCCAATCGCTAGCCATCAATGTGATGGGCAAAATGTCCTTGAATGAATTCCCAGGTAGCAGACGCCAGCACCATATAGATGCATCCCAGCAGTCCTTCTTAAAATATTCCACCTGGTATTCTTTTTTACCTTTTGGATTTGAATTGGAGATCCCGGCTGCGCAGGCATTAGAGGACAGGCTGCGGACGTTGGAAGGCTTTCTGCGAGAGTACCAGGAGCGGCGGCGCCTGCGCAGCCAGCGGCAGCCGGCGTCAGCGTCCACAGACCCAGCGCGCGGCTCCTACCTGGATGTAGGCGCGCAGGGGGGCCTCAGTCAGGGCCGGCCTGCAAAGCGCCAGCGCCTTGTTGAGGCAGCCAAGTTGGAGGACCAGCGGTGAGTCACCCAAAAATCACCAGCTGACTATTTCACTGTCTCATGAGATGGGCTGTGAGGCCTCAGGGGCAGTTGGGTGAGGCTGTTTAATTGTAAGGAGACATTTCCAAAAGACAGTCAAGATGAGGGCAGGTAATAAAACAGATGAAAAGGGAATGGCCTTTCCGACAAGGAGTGCAGGTGCCACTCAATCGCATCCGTGCTGAGAATGGCATTAACTCAGCTGTTCCATCGTCTGAGGTTGTGCCGTGTGCTCGTTCTCAGAATCGGAAAGATACCCGGTGCAGCACTTGCATTCCATATCATATAGCCAATTTTGCATTGCTTGTGCTTGCATGCCACCTCAGCCCATGTTCATGACGGCCTTCAGCGGGGCGGCCTGTGCTATACAATACCGCGTATTGCTGCACGGCTGTTGCGCGGATCCCTAGAAGTTATCCGCACACTCTTCAGCGATGAGCGCCAGAGAAATTGCTTCCCAGGAGGTCCAGTGAACTATGTGTGCCAGAGAAGAATGCTGAGCTGGCATGTGCGTTGTTTGCAGGGTGGGGGCGGTGCGGGCGTTGGTGGCGCGGGCGGCGGAGGGCTGCTTCCTGCTGCAAAAGCTGGGGGACCACAACCTGGGCCGCCTGGCCGCGCGCTGCGACGACGCCACGCAGCGTTCCCTCCGCGACGCCCTCAAGCTGCGCGACTGGGTCACCGGCGCCCACGGCGAGGCAGCCGCCGCCGCGCTCATCTCCGTCCTCATCACCGAGCACCTCTCCGCCACCGGTGGGCCAACTTCTGCTTCCCCCTTGTTTCTGTCCTTTGCAGAGAGCAGCAAAAGCGCCTTCCTGCTCTCTCCCGGTCTCAAGAAAAGTGTGGGCCATTTGCCCTCCCTTGTCTTTGCTCCCTTGGTGACAGCCGAAAAATTTCCTGCTCCTCTGCTCTCTCCTGGTCTCCATTTGTCTCCAGCAGACTCTGGCGGATGGTGTGCCACTTGAGGTTGGAGATCATGTTGCATGACGAGCAGTGGGCTGCTTTTGCTACTCATAACCCCGGAAGCTCATGCAGACTACCTCATTGCATGAGCTTCCCCCGTGTTTCCAGCCGGTGCTGTGCATTGTGAAGAAGGCTCTTGGAGCCCAATGTCAGAGTGCATTCCACACTAGGCTCGCTGTACAGATCTGAAGGATCTGGGGCTGAAGAATCTTGAAACGTACCTCAGCTTGCTCAATGCCGAGCCTGCAATGACTGGGCAATGAGCTGAAGTACAATTGCCGATTAGGTCGAAAGGGATGACAATATCCCCTATGAAATGCTGTGAGATTACATATTCTACCACCCTGTGCTACTCAGGGGAGACAATATGAACATGAGCAAACTGATGTGTGCTGGCGCAGGCGGGGTGGCGGAAGATCTATCGGCGGTGCTGGCGGGCGGCTGCCCCGGCTTCTTCAAGGAGGACGACAAGACCTTCTATGCGGCCAGCGGCCTGCTGCAGCGCGCGGAGGCCACCACCGCCGCCTCCGAGCGCGCCCACCTCACCCGCGAAGCCCTCCGCCTCATGATGAAGGCACGCGCATTCCTGCCCAACAGTCCTCCTGTCACTGCCTTCCGCTCATCACGCCTACGAAGTACCAAACCAGCTGTCTTGTGGATATTCATTTCTTTGCTCTTGACCAGTTGCAACCATGAGGGAATTTTATGTAGTTCTCATGCCCATCAGGGTTCTTGGAGTGGGGCAGGTGGGTCCATGTCCATGTCGGTTGGAAATTGTTGTATGAGGTATGGAGTTTTGGCTGATAAGGGGCATTGTTCCATGTTCCCACCATGGCCAGAATGCTTCCAGCAGGAGAGGCTGGTCCACTTCCTACAATCTTGAAATAAAGTAGCATGATATGTGCGCTGTGTACTTGATGCGCGCAGGTGCCGCTGTCGTGCGACCTGGCGCAGGCGGTGACTCAGCTGGCGTTCCTGCGCTGCTACGAGGGCGTCGTGGAGCTGCCCCTGCGTAAGGCCGCAGCGCTCGACCCCGACAACACCGCCCGCCTGCCCGGCGACCCCGGCCGCGCCGGCAGGGAGGTACGTTTCCTCCATGCCATGTCCACACTTGTACACACATTTGCGCATAGCCCCGAGTGCCTGGCGCCCCGCGTTTGATCAGGAGCAAGACATACAAAAGCCCGGTCATTGCCCACCTTAAATATTCTACGGCGGATCTCTGGTAAATGTGCCCTGTAAGATGCTGCTCCGCTGCATGCGCTGATGCGTGCTCATATCCGTGCTGCAGGCTCGCTACGAGAACGCGTATGTGCACGTGATGAACGTGCTCAAGTACCTGATAGACCCCTCCGCCGGCAACGCGAGCACGCTGCCGCGCGAGTCCAGCCTCTCGGACGCCGAGCGCAAGGACTTCCTGGAGACCTTGCTGCAGGTGCCGTCTCTCCCATTCTGCATGGCATTTGTTGGATCTTGCAGCAGCGAGAAACCCTCTTTTGTTACAAAAGATTTTGCCCAGACTCTGGGCAAGGGTGGGGTAATGCTGTGCCAGACGCGTGCAGCTTGCATGATGCATACGCAAATAGTCTAGAAGAGTCAAATTCGATTTGGTCGAGTTTTTGTTTGCATGCGCATGGCCCATGCGACTGAACCTGGTCTTTCTGTCATCCAAGCAAGCACGCAGCATCCCATGACAGCGTGTGTGGTTGCGGGTGGCGCAGCATGCGGCCAAGGCGGACGACCCATATTTCCACGAGGTGCTGTACAACACACTGGTGGACGCGCACGCGACAACGCAGCTGCTGCAGCTGGACAACCCCAGGCTGGAGCGCCACCTGCGCTCCTCCGGGGGCCTCCCAGAACGGGGGGGCGTCCCCCCTGGCGCCCCCATCGGGCCCCTCTCGCCCACTCAGGTGGCCCTTTGACCTTCACCCCAACATGACCTTATCCTGCTGCACGCCACTCTTGGGTGTGAACATGTGGATGACGGGCAGATGGCGCCCAGTAAATAAGCATTAGCCTGCCTGTGTGTACATCTGGTCATTTCTGGTAAGCAAGGCAGAAGCGCGGATGCAAGGGATGCACGCAGTCGAAAGCTCATGGTGCAAGCTTTTACAGGCTTCACTATCTTTATTGTTGAGTGCGGCTGCACAGGTGGCGAGCCTGGACACGTTGGCGCGGCTGTACATAGCGCGATTCCAGTACGCGGACGCGGCGGCCGTCTATGCGGCGCTGGCCGCACGCCGAGCCGGCCTTGGGGACCAGGCTGTAGACCTTGCCGAGCGCCTCGACCTGTACCAGAACGCTGTGCTGCAGGCGTGCTTCCCGGCCACTCATGTTTCATCTTAATCTGCCGACAAGCTTGTTGTCTGGTCTGAGAAATGCACGGTGGGCCACAGATGATGTCACGTCTGTATGAAGGCCGGGAAGATGGGGTTCAACTGTCTGGGCTGTGTTGCTGCTTGCTGCTGCACCATCTCTAAAGTATCAGTAAAGCCACAAGATCCAGAATACCCCAGCACAAGCAAGTGTCCCGCAACTGGTGCATTGTAGACGTGCCCTCATGCACATGGCAGCAAGGAAAGTAAATGGTTGAGTGCGCTGGTGCAGGCAAAGAGCCAGGGCAACTCGGAGCTGATAGACCGGCTGGAGGTGCGCCGGCGGCTGATGGAGCTGCAGCAGCGCTTGGTGGCAGAGCTGGAGGCCTCCCTGCCCTCCGTCCAGGTGCTAGCCACGCCCCTGACCAACCCAACATCTCATGCCTGAACTAAAGTACAAGCTGCCATATTGCAAGAGGCCGCATTGCGGGTCTTGCCTCTCCTGCGTCCTTCAGAAGATTGCGGCCAAATTTCAGACAAATTCTGCAAATGCACGCTTATTGCCAGTTGCTTCAAGCTGATTTTGACGCAATAACAGAAAGCAAGAAAGTTCTCATCCACCTCATGCAGTCTGCTGAAGACCCTTTTCCCGGGAGTCACAAAGCAGCTGACATGTATCATGCACGGATTGCAGGAGGAGAGGCGGGAGCCCCTGAAGGAGGCAGTGGCGGAGCTGCGGGAGGGTCCGCGAGAGTTGGTGGACCTGTACAACGACTACGTGTGCCCCTGGGCGCGCTGGGGCCTCGCGCTGGAAATGGTGGAGGTCGCCAACTACTCGGATGCCGCCTATGTGCGCCAGCTCTGGGACGTCTACCTGCGCCAGGTGCCCTGCCTTCCTAGCTTCCTAATCTTCCCTTGCCACCCTCACCCCCAGGCTCGGCTGTCCGTCTTGACCCATTACCATGGGTTCTAGCCCTCTCTTTGTCTGGCAAGGTGCCGGCTTGGGGGGCAGGTGGAAGACCGGTGCTGGCGAGTGACAAGGAGACTGACCTAGCATCAAGGCTAAAGTTTTGGTCGATGGTGAAGTTTCAGAACATCTCATTTTTTGGACATGCACAGACAGGTGATAAAAACGTGCGCGGCGCAGGGGTGGGACGAGGCGGTGGCGCGACTGGCAGGGGAGGGCCGGCCGGAGGGCGAGGCGGCGGCTGGCGCGCTGGCGGAGGTGTGTCATCGCGCGCAGGTGCTGGGGGAGCGCATATTCCCCAACGACGTGGCCTTCCCGGGCGCGCACGTGGCACAGCGCCTGGAGCAGACCGCCTCAGGGCTGTGGCCCGAGCGCGGCGCAGCCGTCGACGACTCCGATGCTGTTCCCTCCGCCATGCTGCACGTGGGTTTCCATCAACTCAAGCGATTTTTGGACCCCTGTGACGCCCTGCTGTCTGATCGCAATGGATCATGATGCATTCACATATGCGTGCCAGGAAAGCCTGTCTTGCCCTCCATTTATTTACAGATGGCTGCTTATGATTGTCAGCGTTGACAACTTATGAAGTTTACTTGTCTGCAGCACCTCTAAAAATGGCAAGCTCCTCACTGGTCAAGTGGCATACCGGAACTCATCAGTTTGCGAGGTGACCGAAATGGCGTGGCATGTGCAGGCGTGCAAGGGGCAGGAGGCGGCGGTGCAGCGGGTGTATGACACGCTGCTGGCCGTGCGCGGCGGCGAGGCGGGCGGAGAGGAGCTGCACGCACCGAGGCTGCGGCTGCGGCTGCTGCGCTCGCTGCACTGGCTCGCGCAGCGCAGCGCGGAGCGGCTTCGCGACCGGCAGCCGGGGCTGTCCTACATGGCCTACCGTAGCGGCGTCGCTCGAGAGGTAGGACATGCGCCGTGCATGCATGCATGCATGTTTGACCATTATTAAGATACCTCACTTTCGTCTGGTGTGTTCATAGGACGAATGAGCATGTGACAGTGACCTTCGACGTTCACATTCTTCTGCTGGAGCAACATGATTGGAGTGATCCAGTCCAGTGGATGAATGCAGTTGCATGTATAAAGCTTATTGGGTCCATGGAGAGATGGAGTGTGCCACATCGCTCACACGGCATGACAGTCATGCCATTAATGGGTGCAGGTGGGCGCTCTAGTGGAGGCCTGCAAGACATATGCGGCAGAGGCGAGACGGCTGACGCCTGCAGATGCTGCGGAAGGCGTTGCCCGGCAGTTTGCAGAGCTGCAGCAGAGCCTGGAAAGCGCACCAATGTGGCAGCGATAGAGGGATTCTTGGGGACCTGAGGCATTTGATGTGTCGAGGGAGCAGAAACGTTTCTGAAAATATTCCAGAGCTATATATTTGCTGCATTGGCCAGTCGCCTGAGAGAGGCACATGTTTGGATGACGAGTACCGCATTTCTGCTTGTTGCATGATAGAAGTCATGCTGACGAAATTTACAGAGGAACATTTGTTAAATGACAATGACCAAGTGCAGTCAGCAACCATTTTGAAGTTGCTTAGTAACTACTCTTCGACCATCCCACTGATCTCATCCACATGGAGAGGAGCATAGCTTGCACAAAGAATCTCTCTCTTGTTGGCACAGCCGCACTCTGAGCAAAGACCCCCATACGAGAGTCCTGGCTGGTCTACATATGTCATGGCACGCTTCAACACCTCACGTTAGAAACAGACTCTCTCATGCGTTGGCACATGGCAGGAACATTGTTGCACTCCTCGCTCAACAATCTCGTCAGTCTGCATAACAGTGGCAATCACCACAGCTGAACCTTTAACTTGCAGGCGAGCACAGAAGCGCCTGCAGCGACCTCAGCAAACGCCATAACCTTGGGAGCGGTGGCCGCCTGCTGTTGCCCTGGTGACATCCACCCAGCCGCCCTGGCAGCAAAGAGGGCCCATGCCAACACCGAGCTCGGAATGTCCTCGAATATCAGCCCTCACTTGACGGCGCATGGCGTGCGCTACTGAGTGAGCGCTCTAGAGGGTGAGCTGATCGGGGTCCTCGATGACCTGCTTGAGGGTGACCAGGAACTCGGCGGCCTGGGCGCCGTACACGATGCGGTGGTCGCAGGTGAGGTTGACCTGCATCTGCTTCTCCACGCCAATGCGCCCGTTCTTGTCTGCCGTCACCGTCGGCTTGCTGCCGCCCACCGCCAGGATTGCCGCCGTGCCTGCGCACGCAAATCCACACCTCTCAGCACTGGTAAAGACCCCAGACGCCGTCCCTTGTGATGAGGACCTCCCAAGTGCTGCAGGTAGAAGCCAACCATGCACCGGGGCCTGTTTCACGACTTGCCAAGAGTCAATACGGCCCACAACAAGCAGCGCTGGCTTACAGAGGTCCTTTCCAAGCCAGCGTTTCGGTTGTAATAAGGCCAATCTCCTCTTGAGAGCGCTGGCACTCAGAGGAGGACTCACCACCAGCCACAGGAAGAAAGAAAAGAAAGCTCACAGAGCGCAGCTGGGATCACAGGCCGCATGAATCATCATGGACAAGGGAGATGAAGCGCGCACCAGGGGGCAGGATGGCGTCGAAGATGTCGGCGCCGAAGTTGCCCAGGTTGGAGATGGTGAAGGTGCCGGACTGGAACTCGTCGGGCGCCAGCTGCTTTGAGCGCGCGCGCTTCACCAGGTCGGCCCAGTTGCGGCTGATCTGGTAGATGTCCGTGCTGTCCGCGTCCTTGATCACCGGCGTGATCAGCCCGCCGTCCGGCATCGCCACCGCCAGAGCAACATTGATGCGCTCGTTGTAGGTCACGCCGTTGCCGTCCGCCGTGCACGCTGCGCCAGCACCCATATGGCCCCATCAGTACACAAGCTCTAACAATAACTGATTGCTGTTTATCATGTGAGATCATTGGTGCTGCATCAGATTCACACTATCCGGTAGTCATCCCTGTGTGAGATGTACGATGCCAGCCGCCAAACCCTTCAGCACAAAATTACTTGCACATTGCCGGTTGCTAAAGTAGCTTTCTGATCAGCACCTCACAGAAGGTATTTCGCCAGCCATGCTCTAGACACTTCGACCAGGAGCAAAACATTGCAGCTCTGCTCATTAAAAGTGAAGGGCATTGATAGGCAGTAGCAGGGCTGGGTGGTTGAGGGGTGCAGGAGGTAGGCAGGGGGGCGCACAGGCATAGAGGAGCGGGTGGGAGGCGAGGGCGACGCCGCAGGCCTTGGCCAGGAGCGCGGTGAGGGTGACGCCCTTGGGCTTGAGCTTCTTGTAGAGCGCGTCAAACTTGTCCGTGGTGATCGTGTACGACACGCGGAACTCCGGCACCTGCACGCGCAGCCGCACCCACAGTCAGACATGCACTGCTCAAATCAGGCGATGCATCAAAGTGCACCGCCTGCAGCATGCGGCATATTTGTTTTGCAGTTTGGTGGTGCATCATTGGCACCATTGACAAGCTTGCAGCAAGGCTTCAACTGGCAGACCGTTATGAAACATCCTGAATGGGCCAACTTGCTTGGGCCCATGGGGAGGGATGAAGCCTCAGTGAGACTCATGCTGGAACACGCCCGTCGAAAGAATAAAAGCATACTACAAAAACGTCATGTCAAATGTCATGACAGCCTGCAAACTCGCATGCAGCAGTCGAGGGAGAGAGTTTGGAAGGCAGAAGGCGCGGCAGCGCGCACCTTGAGGCTCTCGATCATGTTGCGCGAGACGGCGGATTGGAGGGAGGTGAAGGGGACCGTGGTGCCGCGCAGCTCTGACACCGTCGTCCCGGCCAATTTAGCCGCTGCCTGCACGGCAGGTGCCGGCGCCGCCTTGGGCGCCGCCGCAGCGGCTGCTGGGGCAGGGGCCGTCGCTGTCTTAGGTCCTGCAAGCATCAGCCAAGCCTGAGTGGCTTTGCTCGTGCAGAAAGGGCCAACCCCTTAGTCCGGGACATTATAGAAATCTGTTGTTGCTCAACTGACATGTCCTTGAGGCATGTGCTGACAGCCATGCAGATACTGATAATCTTTTGCTTTCATCACCATTCACTTCCTGCCTCCCTCAAACCAATATCTGGAAGCAAGGCTCGGAGGCAATTGAGCTCTGTGACCATGCCAAGGAGGACAGACCCCACATAAAGTGTACAGAGGCTGCAGGCTGCTCACCTCCGTTCTTCAGGGCCTCGACATCCGAGGCAGTGATGCGGCCGTTAGGGCCGCTGCCACCGATGGTGGCCAGGTCAATGCCCAGATCCTTGGCCAGCTTCTTGGCATAGGGAGTGGCAACAATGCGGCCGTCTGCACGCTTGTTCACTGGCGCCGGCGGCGGAGGGGGCGGCGGGGGCGGCGGCGGAGCAGTGGCCGTGGCTGTGGCAGCGTTGGCCACTGCAGGCTCTGGTGCCTTTTCCAGCACCTGAAGCGAGTGGAGCACATGTTTTCGGCTATATTATCTACAAGAATGATAAGTAAGCGATTGGTTTTTGCATTCGGATTCGTAATGATGATCAACAAGGGTCCGAAAATTTGCAAGAAGAAGATTTCTTGCAAACAATCAAAAGCTATGATCTAGGATTGGACAATCTCGGCAAGAGCTGAGATAATTTGGTCTCAATAGACAAATTGCCAATACACCAGGTTATTCTTTACCAGTTATGATGTCGGAAAGCCTACCTCCGCCACAGCAGGAGCTGGAGCTGGAGCTTCAGCTGGTGCAGGGGCAGCGCCATTGCTGCTGGCTCCAGCCTTGGCCTTTGCGGCCTCTAGGTCGTCCGCAGTTTCAGCAATGAATGCTATCGGATCACCCACATTGGCGACACCCCCTTCCGGGATCACGATAGCTCCAAGGATACCATCGTTGAAAGACTCGACGTCCATGTCTGCCTTGTCCGACTCTACGACCACCACAGACTCTCCCTTTGACACCTTGTCACCCGGACCCTTCAGCCAGGACACAATCTTGCCCTCTGTCATAGTGGAACTGAGGGCTGGCATGAATATTTCCTTCACTGCATTGGAGGTTTGGAGGCATCTCTTAGGTGCCCTCTTCGCCACCGAGCGAGAGGACAGCGCTGGTGACGCCCCCACGAAGGGGCACGCGCGCAGCTGCATTGCTGACTTCATGCTGCCAGCTGAATGGGCCACCCTGACACTGGAGACTGCTCTCTTGGCTCTGGGCCTCAGAGCGTCTCATCTCCAAGTCAGAACCCAGGGGTTAGTAATCTCGGGGCATGCAGAGCTGGACTTCGCTCGATCTTGCATCAACGCTGTTCGAGGGGACCTGTAAAATGTTTGACACGTGCATGTTCTGATCCATCATCATATCCAGAACACTGAAGCCTGTGAGTCAACTCCTCAGACTGAATTGCAATTGCAACGTCTGACCATGGTGCAAGCAGATCCAAACTGATCAGTGCATGCATTCCTTTCAAATTGATTTTCAAAACCATATTTACATTCAGAATTGAATACATGGACAGATCAGGTGATTCTGGACCGCTGATAATCAGAAGGCACACACACACACCACTGGCTTCTGGAGATATCTCCTTATTTGCAAGGGTACAACTGCTGTTCTAATATACTCCTCATGAAATCAATGCATTCCCTTCAGCCTCACCAGAAAAAGGTATAGAGTCCCACCATCATCATGATCCTGATCACGGATGTTCCTCAAAGCCACAGAAATATGAAGCAACTCAGCTATATACTAGCTATCACAATCAAATTGAAAAGGGCTCACTCCCACCAAAAATATGCCGACGAGAAATTCATACGATCAGCTTGGAGAGAAGCGACAAAGCACAGGCAAAGCAGCACCATCTGATGGGCTGCCCAAAGAGACCAGCTGGCTTTTCACCGCGTACATAACCGTTTCGCATGAGATGACAGCTGCCCAACCTCTCACCCGCTGCCATTTGCCAGCATGGTCGTGCCAACCTCCACCATGTTTGCATCCGGCTTATGGGCAGCCATCTGCCCTGCCGGGTCGGCCTGCTGAGCGGGAGACAGAATAACTGCATGCTTTGACAGGCTGGCTGCCAGGCCTGGACTGCCGAGCTCATGACTGCCCGCTGCCTGCCCATTGGGCACTGCTGCCGGCCCGCCATTGGGCACATGGTGCATCTCAGCTGGAGAGCGGCCAGCAGTGCCTGCACCCCCATTTGCAGCAGTGGGCACCCCGCGCAGAGATTTGGGTGAGCGGCCCTGCTGAGGCTGACTGTCCAGCCCTGCTACATCAGAGGTGCGCTTGCGCGTCTGCCCATGCTGCGCAGCAGGGGACATGGCAACTGCGCCGGTCTGAGGACTGACATGAGCTGCCATGCGCGCATCTGAGCTGGCCGCAGCCTTCTCGGCAGATGGGTAGAACTCTGCAGCGCCGGGTCTCAGAGAGCTGACCGGGCAAGCATCCTGCTGGGCCGAGCTACCGGCCTCGGCCGCAGATGCAGCGCTGCCAGGCAGGCGCTGCCCGTCCTGTTCATGGGTGACTTAATCGTCACTAAGCCCCATGTGGCCGAGATCTGGTGCCTCGTACCCTCCATGCAATCATGTCAAAGACGACAAGATGCCTCGCCCACATGCACAAATGCACCCTGCAGAACAGTGTTGCTGTGATGCATGTTAGGCTGATGAGGAGAAAAGTGTGCCCCACCTTGTCAGGCGACAGACCCGGATGCCCCGGTACATCGCCGGCAAACCTGTCTTCTGCTGCTCGGCTGCCAGTGGGCGTGGTGGCCTGGAAATGGTCCAGAGGAGGGGTCACTGGCCCATCCGCCTCATTTGCCTCATTCGCATCCTTTGCTTCTGCACCCTCTGCCAGTACATTCCCCAGCAATTACTCGCCGCCTTTCTCAATGGGCCCATCACAACTCTTGGACAGAACATAAAACAACTGTCAGAGGCAGCGCCCAGAGAGCCGAGATACACAATGACCCCACTAGGATCGCACCCTGCGAGCGAGTGACGTAGAGGGCCATGATCTCCTTGCCAATCTCCTCCAGCAGCTGCTTTGTGACAGTGATTGGGGAGCCCTCCACATCCCCAAATGGCTGACTCTTCATCATGGCCACCTCATACCATGGCTTCCCGTCAATCTTGGGGACCTGCAGATGACATCCCCCCGCAGGCACACATCAGAGCCGGCGCAGCAGTTCTCGCTGCTGCTTAACACACAAAGGAGCTGCAAGCTCTCATTGCAACAGTGCCTGTGCAGCTGGGGCCTCACCTCTTCGTGGTTCCATGTAGGCAACTTGGCATGCACAGTGGCGAGGCCCAGGTGGATGGCTGTGGCGCCCAACAGCCGCAGGTCATATCGCAGGACCAGTTTCGTGCCCTTGTACAGGTCATTAATGAAGTTCTGCAGCAGAGGCATCTGCAGCACCCCAACAGGCACCACTCATCAATTGCTTCTCCAGGTTTCCTTTATGGCTTCTATGTAGCCATAATGCTCTGGAGTGAGAAATCAGACAGTGCAGCAGCACTCGTGCATGCGCAGTGTGCAATTCCCTCAACCTTCCACCAATTGAATAGGGCCACCATACCTTTTCCTTCTTGAAGTGCCTCCAGTATTCGCCCTCGGGGTCTGGCAGGGCAGAGAAGCGATCCAGAGTGTCTCGGATGAAGACCTGGGGATGGTCTATGGTGAACTGGAACCCAAGGGCGTACAGGAGAGCGCGCTCTGCCGTCAAGATGGCCTCTTTCATTGCAGAGGCAATCTCGGGATCCTTCATGGTCTTCAGCACTGCAGGGCTGTTGAAGTACCTGAACAGCATTGTACTGTAGTGAGTTTGGCCGAGCTGCATGCAACTATAAGTCATCCTTTGTGCTTGACCAGCACTTGCTGCAGTTCAGTCAGACTTGAATGTTCAAAAGACATGGCGTAGCACTACAGGGCCCCCTCACCGCATCTTGAAGGAGTTTTGAGCAACATCTGAAAGCGCGCGGGGCTCGTCCTCCACTTTGCCAGCCAGGAAGAGGCATGCAGCAGAGATTATGAAGCGGTCATTCTTCTGCATGCTCTTCATCGCATAGTAGCGGTGCGCAAAAACGATAGCAGTGGCCACCGCTCGAGTCAGCTTCATACTGGCGCCTGCAATACGAACTTTGCTTTTGAACAAGGCTGGACATGACGAGGGACTATGACCCTACCGATCGCAAGCAGATATTTCAAAGCACTCATGATCACGACATTGCTTTGTTTGAGACAGAGTATTCGGGAACGTGTGCGCGACTGCAGCGCGCTCACCTATCTTCTTCATGAGCTCACACATGGATCTCACAAAGGACATTTCCTTCGCGTAAGTCATGCCCTCCTTACGACTCGGCGAAGCCTCCTCAACATCCTTCTTGCTCAGAAGGGGCCAGGGGCAGGACGGGGTAGCACGAAATTGGCTCATGGTTGTCCTGCAGCACAGATGAGCGTTCAATCCCGGCTGCAATCCTGGCTGATAAGTAAGAAGGCTAAAATGTAATTTGGAACCATCACACAGAAGGACGAGGTCAAGCAGCTGATGAAATAAGCACCTTTTAGCGCCACCCGCTGCGCTCACCCTTCCAAAGGCTTCAATGAGTTGCGTCTGTGGCCTGCACGAAGGTCTAAGCGACCCTGTGCAGACTGGAGGTATTGTTCCAGGAAGGCCAGAGAAAGCCTGCAGAACCACGGGGGGAAGGTTCATGAAGGACGTAGTCGGTAAGGCAGCGCCATCACGGCACCAGATTGTGCGACTGACCTAAATCACTGTGTATGTTGTCAATGCAGAGTGGAGTCGCACCACAGAAGATCGTACGCAATTTTCTGAAGAGACAGGAAATCAAAGGCGGCTTTGAAACCCCGCAAAGCACAATTGAGCTCCGTGGCACAATCCTGCTCACCCTAAGAATCTGCTCTTGCTCCTGCTTTTTACTCTCTAGATGCCGAACTTGAAGGTCAGCTTGGGAAGGCTCTGAAAGGGAATCTGCTTCCTCGCTCCTGTAGAGGACTGGGTCGGTTGACTTCCACACCAGCCTGATTTGTTAAAGGGATGTTTCTGGTGATTGTGGATCTACTCTCTATGGTCTTGAACAATTATTTTGCGTTGTCTGGAAAGAAGTGGAAGCTGAAGACGAAGCGCCGGGGGATCCGGACCCCCCCGTTCTGGAAGGACATGCAGGACCATGTCCATTTGCTCAAGCAAAAAGCACAGTAACATCGCGATCTATTATCTTGACGCAGGACACTCTGTTCCGATGCAGCAGTCTTGCATCAAAGGCAACGCTTGCCCTGGTGCACGCGGCCTTTCAAGGCTGCATCAATGTGGTAATCTGAGAGGGACAGCGTCAGCTTCCCCCATTGGACGTCACCCATTTATCAAGGTCCTGTTACGGACTGGACAATGTCATCTATGCTGACTTGATGGATCGATCAGGATCCCAGGCATTTCGTGGGCATCAGCTGTGCATTGAGCAACTTTGTCTTGCGTGCTGCAGTGGCTTGCTGCCCGATCCTTCCAGTTGAGCTCTCCAATATCAGGACGCAGGAATGCTCTGGACTTGGTAAGCAAGGTTCCGTGCTTGGAATGGTATTAGGTTTTAGCACTTCGATCAACAGTGCTGTGCAAGCATCATGAAGAACCAATGCATGTCAACTGTAGGCGACCCAAAGAATCAGAGGGGGAAGGAGTGACAGGCCTTTCGCTGGAGGAGCACGCCGAGCGGCAGGTAGTTCATGTTTGCAGTGTCCTCTTGTAATGAGGCCCTTATAATTTCCACCACATCAATTAAACTGACAGTCTCTCTGCCTGTGTGACAGTCATGTGGTTCCGCAATGATCTTCGGGTTCACGACAACGAAGCCTTGGCCATTGCAAACAGAGATTCGTCTTCTCTGCTCCCAGTATACTGCTTTGATCCTCGAGAATACAGCAGCAGTGGCAATGGTATCAACAGTACTGGGCCATACAGAGCCCAGTAAGTTTGCATGACAGTGCTCCTGGACCAAGATTATTGAGAGTTCGTTCCTTTATGAGTTGTTCAGCACAGACCTGGCCCTAATCCTGAGACAGTCATGGCATTTCTTGCTTTGCAGGTTCATTGTGGATGCTGTGATGGAACTGCGTAACAGCTTGAGAGCCATTGGCTCAGATCTTATCGTGCGCATTGGCAAGCCCGAGGAGGCAAGTTTCAAGGTCTAATCCTGTGCAATGCATGAACAACAGCATGGCCTTGACACCTTGTATATGCTCCATATTGCTGACGCATGTTAAAGTTTGCTCCTACTGCTGCGAACTGCACTTCCGTATACTGAGCTCACCATCTACCCGACAATGTACCTGGTGCCATTCTGCAATGCAGCCTTCTGTGTGCTCCTGTCAGGTTTTGACGGATCTGGCAAAGAAGGTGGGAGCCAGCAAGGTGTTCTGCCACTCAGAAGTGACGTATGAGGAGGACCTGACAGAGAAGCAGGTGGCTGCTGCGCTGAAGGTCGAAGACATCCAGCTGAAGGCCAGCTGGGGATCCACCCTTTACAGCCCAGATGACTTGCCCTTCAAGCTAGGCGACTTGCCAGCGACACATGGTCCGTCCTTGAGGCTCCAAAGGAAACATCCTGACCGGCAGAGAGACTGGTTTTATCTTACCCCAGGAAACTGCCAATCAATGTTGCTATCATATGAAATATGTAATATCACTAAAATGCTCGTATGGGTCAAATCAAAGGATGACTGATTTTGGGGATTTGTGCATGATGTAGGGGAGTTCAGGAGCAAGGTGGCTTCTCTAGCTGTCAAGCAGCCCGAGAAAGCACCTGCCCAGCTCAAAGGCAAACCAGTGGGGTCCCAGGGCATTTCCTCTGGTGACATTCCCACCCTCGCCCAGTTGGGCTTACAACCGCTCTCCAACATCCCTGGCGCTCCCAAGTGCAGGGGAGGTGTGTCCTGTACATATTGCTGAACCCTCCTCCATTTCTCAGGCACATGTGATCACATTGGGCACACGTCAAGCATCTCAAATTTACTCTTCAGGCAATGAAGCTCACAGCGTGGGATCAAGAAATTGCTGCCACAAATGGTTGAATTGTTTGCTATAATTATCAAATACCTTTGTGTTGTTACTATCTACAGGGGAAAGTGAGGGCTTGGCTCAGCTGAATCGTCTGCTGTCCAGAACCTCTATGAAGGCTCGTCCAGGCAGCAACATCAGTGCTGCATTCTCAAACGAGGTGTCACCCTGGCTTGCCTTGGGCTGCCTCTCACCGCGACGCATGTATGCAGAGGTCCGAACCTCTGCTGCTTGTGTGCCACCCTAGTGCTCCTTGTTGATCAGCAAACTAGTTTGATGCCATCTGTGAGTTTCGTATTGGACCGGTGTCAAAGCTTGGGGAGTGTTGCCCCTCTTTTACTCATTAGGTATGCCAAAATAGGCAGTCTGACATCTGATGTGATTTGATGCAAACAGGTGCAGGCTCGGCAGGCCTCCAGCAATCCGACTGTTGTGTCTTTAATGCATGCGGAACTCATCTGGAGGGACTTTTTCCGTTTCACAGCCAAGAAGTATGCGTCAGAGTCCATCACCAGGAGCTCTGCGCAGCAAGAGGCTCCAGCTGTGGCCAGCGCCTCGCCAAGTTTGTCCATGGCGTTTGCCTAATTGGTCTGCAATCATCGGACCGATTGGATGATAAATTGTCCCGGGCTGAACCAACATCGTCAACATTGAGAGACAAGTGAAAGGTTTCTGATGGGAGCCTAGTCTGGCGAGCTGGACAGTGACAGTGTACAAGATTGTTTCACAGACCAGAAGATGCCACACTGCCCTTCTTCAGGTCGATCCTTGCAAGTGCCCTGGTATCGTCAAGCAATGTTGCGAAAATTGCAAGTCTGCAGAGACTATCAGAGAAGACAACTTCTGGCCTTGGGCCTCTTTTCAGTTCTGATATTATATAACATGCAATACTCATCCGCCCTCCTGTGCACTGTGTATTAGTACAAGGACCTATCTAGGGAAGGCCAGCCGTGGAGAGTGTTGAGTGGATGCTCAAACTGTTATGTATCTACAATGTGGCATGCGCTGTCAGAATAGTGGCCCTGTGGCAAGACGATATCTGTACCAGCGGATGAACAGTTTCCCCGAGCCCCAGTTGATGAGAGATGCTGATATTCGGGCCTGCACAAATGGCAAAATCGATATTGAGATTACTGATTATCAAGTCTTTGCCAGCCTTTGAGCCTATTCAAGGTAACAGGCACCTGTGACCGTAGTCATATTGCAGTCATTGCTCACCAGAACAAGATGATTTGATGTCGTTGAGATGAAGTGATGCAGAGTCCCATCTTCTCCCAGTAAGAAGCGCACGACAGCCACCAAAGTTGAAATGCCAACTATGCTGCAGTACAGACTCCACATGCTAATGTAAAAGCGTCGCCTCACCCTCGATATCTCATTAGCCTGCACAAGGAGAGCCATGAGATGTTGTTAGTACTCAACAGACTCGCTACACCAAGTACTATGCTGTGCGATGCAGCCCCCTGCAAGCTTTGTAACCGTTAGTAACTGCTGCATGCCGCATGCATTCCATTCTACAGAGTTTGTTGGCATGCCTCGTCTGATCCATCAATATACTGTACTCTGCAACCAGCAAGCCTGTATGGTGTCCTCCCCCATCAAGACACATAGGGATATCACCTGTGGGTTAGTGTAAGCAATGCAATGGCCCCACTGGATGATGGGTGACAGCACAGCGCTGGCCCCTCCAATGGTCACACCATCGTTGATCCAGGGCTCTGCTTTGGGGTGCTTCTCAATTTCATTGACAGCCCAGTCAAAGAACAGGAGGCCCCAACCAAAGATGAGCAGGGCGACGTATGACATCAGCATGTGATTTATCATGCGATCTGTCTGCTTCAACTCCTCCTCACCTGCAGCCCACAGTGGATTGACTGGTCAGACATGCGCTAGCAACTGACTTCGTTGCTGATTTGTGCACATTATTATCAGTCGGTAGTCCTGCCAGAGGCACTCTGCCCCTGCAGATAAGCTGCAGGCTTAGGCTACCAAAATGCTACCCCTTGTCACAACGGTTGGACAGGCCAGATCCAAGCAAGACCCAAGCTACCGTGGCCAGGGAGGCCTCAAATGGAGGCATGCAAAGCAAGGGGAGAGCAACTCACTGTATTGTGGTGCGGAGCTGCTTGCTGTGTCTGACCCCAGCGTATCTCCTGCAGGACCTTTGGAAAATTCACTAATTGCCTTGATGCTGCCCGCATGATCTGGCCCCTTCCCTTCTCTCGGTATAGATCCTGTGCAATGGCATATTCATTCTCAGTAATAGTTGTCTGTACACACAAGCAGGCACTGCTACTGTTGCCAGTAAATTTCATGTTGGTTTTGCACTCCACACAATTCAGCGGTGACATATAACATAGTGTACATGCTCTGGACAGAATAATACATGTTGAGGGTAGAACAGAACTCACCAGATTTTGGTGTGCTGATGTCCAGAGATACAAAGTCATTGCTTGAGCTGGCAAGCAGGTGCGCAGTGTCTTCTGCAGACGGTTTGGCCCTTGCAAAGTATCTTGCATCTATGCTATGTCCGGCATGCATGAACTGACGCCCTGCATTGCACATATGATTCTGAAGTGAAATTGTGAGATGTAAAATGTTACTGGCGGCAGATACTTACCAATCCTACTTTGAGGGACTGTTTATGAGAGTATAGCAGGAGGTGGCAATATCAACTCGCCTGACGTTGCATACAATGGTTTCATTGCTCTAAAAGCACTTGTGCAATATCTCTAATGAATTCTCCCTTTTATCTACGGTTTATCATTTTCTTTGCCTGGTGTGGGATTTCTGTTTACAAGTGGGTGATGGTTCACGAATCTGAGACATGCCGTTTCACCATCTGGAAATACTTCACGGCGATGACTCCAGTGCCCGAATATAACGTGATGCCGTATTTACCGACAGAGTATTTTACAGGTGATGTGACAAGGGGCATATAGTGCGCGAGCTGAAACCTGTCCCATCATCGGAATTTCCCAAAATAGAGCACGTGCGCAACCTTGGACCAATGTATGTTGTATACCTACGTAGCTGCCTCCATCCTACAGGCAGAAAAGCTTTGCGAACAGAATGAAAGGGCAGGAAATAATGGTTTGACTACATGGAAACCAAGTAAACACCTACTTTGTCTGCTGGGGGCAGCAGTTTGACCCAGACAGCACTCCGTTGCAAAGGGAGGCATGAGCAGCCCAGATTGCGAGTCATTCGGAACGTGAGTACTATGTGAAGCCTCTATTTTCCCACAACTGAACATTGGCCAATGTATCTCCATTCCAAACACTCAGGAAAAGTACCTGTGAATCAACATTCCAACATTTGGTATGGGTGCACTGCAGATATGAAGACTACCTTGACTCCAAAATCAATAAGGATGATCTGTTCTACCTTGAGAGCATTGAGGTGGCGCGTAGGAAAATCGAGTTCGGGTGTGCGGGGACCCTCTCTTTGCCTGAGCCCCCTTACAACTTGCATAGTGCGCCCCAGCACTTTGACAGGCCGCTCAGCGGTGCTTACTGCCCGACAGTGCAGACTTCTATAGTGATGGTGAGAGCTAAGAATTGATTTACAGGCGGCCAAGGGACGCGGTCCTGACGAGGGAGGAGTTTGCAGAGAACAAACGCATTGCAGCAGAGAATGCGCTGGCTTCAAAAGAGAAGCAGATCCCGCGGCTCGCCAGTGCAGGTTGCAGTTTCACAGCCCAGCAACCCCTACTGCAGGTGCAGGACGCCGCCCGGTATCAGTGGTGTTGCAAGAAAAACAGATGTTGCTGTCCTCCCATTTTTGGCGTTTTGGAAGATAGCAGGTAGTTTGATATACCAGGCAAGGAAGTGGCTTGGGTATTTGCAGGCCCTTGCTGAGCGAGAGGATGCTGTGCGTGACGGGCGGCTGCAGACTGTCATCTTCGTCAGGACTGCAAATGCAGAAGGGCAGGAAGTGTCTGGGTACATTGATTTCGGCCACAGGTGCTCCCATGATCCTCATGACTGATGGCTTCTCAAGGGCAGATTACTCACAGGGCATAGCAACGATGCCAGCTATCCTCATGCACAGATTCCATGTTGACCATGAGGCAGCCCTTTCTCTTCACATGGAATTCGCACTGCCTTGCATGTATTTGGCTCAGTGTGATTGGAATTCAGGGGAGGATCCGCATGCGCGCAGGCTAGCAAGGGGGGAAATGGAAGCTGTGTTTTCTGGAAGCAGACGACTGTTGCCAAATGGGGCAGATCTTAGCTACCATAACTGGGCAACGCAGACGTCCAGGACCAATGCCACGGAAGGATTTGAAGCTGTGTGTGACGTGGACACCGGAATCATGGTGCTGAGAAGCAAGCACGATGGAGTTGCCACTAATGTAGACCCTGCATGTGCCGCTGGGGACAAGAGCACATGCATGCACCTGGAGGCACCTCAATACCAGCAGGTCATCCTGTATGATCACATTCCCAGCCCACCGTGACTGTCTGGGGACGACATATTGCCTGCTTAGGCAAGCAGGACCAAGGTGCAAGACAACGTGAATGCGATCAAACGCGTTAGATGCGCTTCTTTGGCTCACGAGGAACAGATAAGGCATAGAATAGATGATCATGGGGTTGTTGAGCTGAGGCTACCAGCCACTCTGTAGGCCAGATCCCTGCAATCGTTACAATTTGCTGGTGGGTATCTTGTCGAGGAACCACAACTGGCATCCTCTACCCAAGATCGATAAAATCTCTATTCATACGGCTTATCGCCAGTTTACAATAGCTCAGCTGCCCTTCCCAATTCAGAGAGTGCCTTGGGCATGGAAACCAGTGATCACAATGGGGAGAACAGGCAGGTCGCAATCGGTATAGTTGGTCCAGGATTGATTGGGAAAACCCTTCTCTCCCAATTGGCACAACAGGTGAACTCTTGATCATTCATACACACAGACAAATGGTTCTTGTGCCCTACACATTTCTTGCAACGGATGGCCACCCAACTCAATGCGTGTGTGCTGATGGCCAGACTGACAGGCTTCGGGAGGAATGGGGCCTGGAGCTGCAAGTGTTCGGTGTGACCAATTCGCAATGGATGCTTCTGTCAGCAACTCCCATAAGTCTCAGTTCCTGGCAGACCGCTCTGGAGAGCCAGGTCAGTCCTGACATTGTATCTGCTGTATTGAAAGCAATACACTTTTTTCTCTCCCTTACCCGACAGAAGCCCGATAAAACCCGCTGATCTCCCAAAGGACGCCTGACAGGACACAGAAGCCAGCTTGGACTCGTTCACCTATCACTTTGCCACCAGCCCTGTGGCTGACAGGGTGATCATCGACTGCACAGCCAGCGCGGCAGTCCCATGCCACTACACAAAGTGAGGCTCTAAGTTTCCATGCAGGAGCCTTCTCCTCTTGCTTCAGCAAAATATTGCGTCCTACTTGTGTGATCATGGGCCTGATTGGCATGACCATGTGTCATGTTGGTGGAGCTAACTGATGCGCATCACACCGGGTGTGCACAGGTGGCTGTCTCTGGGCATCCACGTGATTACGCCAAACAAGCGATTGGGCTCTGGACCCTTGGCTGACTACTTGGCTGTGAAGGAAGCACAACGCCATTACCATGCGCACTTTATGGCAGAGGTGCTTACTTGCCTGCTCACATATCTTGTCTTGCCCAGCGCAAGCGCAAGCTCTGAAGGCAGCTGTTGCTTTGTGCTGTCTGCAGAATTTCGCTAACTGCAAGTAGTTCATCGTGTACAATTCTGGTGAGGCTGGCAAATCTGAACGGCAGAATTCATATGGCGGGCATGCAGGGGACGGTGGGAGCCGGTCTACCTGTCTTGTCCACGCTGCAGTCCATGATCAACACTGGGGACAAGGTGGCAAAGATTGAGGGCGTTTTCAGCGGGACCCTCTCATTCATCTTCAATCACTTTGGGCCAGGGAGGCCCTTCTCTGATGTAGTCGGCAAAGCCAAGGCCGCCGGCTACACAGAACCGGACCCCCGAGAGGACCTCTCAGGTGTGTGAACACAGGATCCCACCACTCCGATCTGGTTGAAATGCCCTGTGCAGGCTTTTTGCTTGAACAGATCTATCGGTGGGAAAGAGCAGAAAATGTGCTATACACTACTGGCGCAGAACATTGAAGAGTGTGTTTTTGGCCAGGAATTGATGTGGCGAGGAAAGTGGTGATACTGGCACGGGAGTGCGGCATGCAGATAGAGCTTGAGGATGTGGCAGTGGAGAGCCTTGTCCCAGAGCCACTGCAGAGCACCTCATCGGTCCTAGACTTCATGGATCAGCTACCTCAGGTGTGACAGCCATTCCCTCACTCACTGCTTTGTGACACCTGTTTCAAAACCTTTGCAGCACAAGGCTGAACGATAAATCCACTGTGCGATTGTCTTGTCTGGTCCCATCTTTGACTCCTTTTCTTTTCCTTGTTGCAGTTTGATGCGGACATGGAGGCTCGCGCTTCTGAGGCAGCAGAGGCCGGCAACAAACTGGTGTATGTGGGCCTTGTGGATGTGGCTGCAGGGAAATGCACTGTCTCCCTACAGGTACATACACGCCCACGATTCTTGACGTTGTTTATTGTGCATGAGGTGAAACCTTTGCAAGTGGCTGAAGGTGGTTTCGCCGCTGTGGTGCAGTCCTATCCAGCAGACCATGCATTTGCACAGCTGAGCGGCTCAGATAACATCATTGCCTTCACGACACGGCGCTACTCTCAACAGCCTCTCATGATCAGGTGCGGCATTCCACACTTTCCCTGTGACACGGTGCCTGTTTTCATGGCAAAGGAGAATGCAGTCAACTCAGCCCAGCTCAGCAGCTGGTGTATGTTCAGATGAATCCCAAGTAGTGTCCCAGTCACAGCTTTTGTGCAGGGGCCCCGGGGCTGGAGCAGAGGTGACAGCAGCAGGAGTGTTCGGCGATCTGTTGCAGGTATGACTTGGCGCATCCACTGATCGTTCTGGGCTGCTTCAGTGCATTGCCCAACCGCCTGCCTCCCTCTGTGAGATAAAATTCTGCAGTCTTAAATCTGCTTCGTCAAAGCAGTGCTGTTTCACGTTGTCTAGATGCGTTGCAGGTCGCGCAGTCACTGGGAGCCTGATCAGATATCACGAGGATTGAGAATTATTGCTGAGTCCATTTCACAAGTAGATCATGACTGTAGACTCTGACCTGCAATATTGCTGGCTCTCCAAAGGCTGCCCTGTCCTCCATAAATTCAGCGTGTTCTTGTCGACAGAAACTTTGTAGCATCATGTAATATAGCTACCTCCGGAGACACCAGCATGTATGTGAGCCATCTGCATAGTCATAATCACCATCTGTTAATCAATTGTTCCATCCGGATGACTCTGAAAAACTGATGTCAGGCTTGGGCAAGACGCATCATTATATGGTAGTTGCAATGTCACAGTGTGATCTGAGCAGCATGCACGCACGCATGCCACGCTCATCGATATGAAGCTACTACCGTACATTACCAATATAAGGTTTGCCCTCGAGCTCGCAAAATTCATAGAACATCCCACTGGCAAATGAAGCACCCACTTGTGGAGCCACTCAAGTACCACCCTAGCTTTTCCAGACATGCGGCAACAAATTGAATTGTCCTGATCTGCTGACCAGACACTCCAGCCCCTGAGATATTTGGGACCTGGAAAGAACATGAAGCAAAGAAGTATCTAGGCATCCTATGGAAACCTGAACAAGGAAGACAGCAGAACACATGACACACAGGACGCAGCTCTGTAAGATCTGCAGTCTCCTGCCCTACACTAAGACCTCCTTCAGACGCTGCTCACCACCGGCAAGACCAACAGTGACAGGCAATTGGACAAATACAGGGTCTCAGACTGCTGAGGCCTTCTGCAGCTGCAGCGCTTCCTCCCCCTTTTCTTTCTCCCTCTGCTGGCATCCCAACTCCCTCATGTGACGGGACAGCAGCTCGAAGGTCGTGAAGGTGAGCGCTGCAGCGGGTGTTGTGCGGATCAGATTTGCAGTGCATCCCCTGTAGAAGCCCTTGACTCCCTCCTCCCCGTAGATCTGCACCCAAGATGCGTGCCGGACATCAGTGCCTGTGAGTGAGAGGAGCGGCAGGACACCACTGGAGCATTGCATGCGCCTCTGTATCCCTCTCTCTCTCTCTCTTGACCTTCGCACACTTTGATCATGCACGCCATAGTCAAGAAAAGCAGGACTCAAACGCAACGATGGAGAGTATGCTTCCTGTCTACAGGATAGCTGACATGCGGAGGCATATGAATTAGAACACTAGGGCCCAATAAGGAAGTCTAGAATGAGAAGCAAGGGGGAACTCTAACGCCATGACAGACAGAACGCTTCCTTCGCAAGGTGAACTTGAAAGAAGCAAGGGGATAAATGGGAAAATAGGGATAACTCTAACAGTATACTGAAAGGTATGCAATCAGAGGCAGACAGGGGGGCACAGTGCCCAGCAGCGCGCCGCGCAGGCCGCTCTGGGGGCACAGCAAACCTGACGGGCAGTGCTGAACAGGCCAACGGAGGCGGAGCCATCAATGTGCATAAACGAGCGGAGCGTTTCGTGCGGATAGCTGGCAGTGGATGCCGCAACCTGCGCTGTGCAGCTCGACACCACCTGCCACAGCACCGCGCATGCGCGCGCGCATCACCACGGCTGCCTACAGCCCTCTATGTTTTCTTGGGGGTCCCCCGTTGAACTCCCCCCGCGCATCACCGCCCCCAAAAACGTGGGGTGAAAAAAAAAAGGCCGGGGCCGGGGGCGCGCAGGGGAGCTCGCCGGGATACCTGCACGGCAGAGATGTCTTGCAAGGGGAACTGACCTGCTTGCAGGTTTTCAGGAAGCCATTGAAGGGCCCGGAGCCGGCCACATGCATGTGAGATCGCACAACCTCGTGCGGGTACGTCGCCGTGGATGCCACCATTTTACTGAAGGCGCTGATGCCCACCTGACGGCCGCAGGCCAAGCACACACACACGCTCTAGCTCTACGCATCTCATGGGATCTTGGGAGAGAACGGCAGCAAAAGCTTTCTAATTTGCAAAGGGCATCTCAGCTGGCTCGCTGCCATTTGGTGTATCTAGGGTGCATGTACCTTGACGCAAAGGCGCCCAGGACATCAGGACAAATGATACTGACCACTGCATTAATACTCACATGATATCGACAGCTCCCTTATAGAGTTGCCCTGTCAACATATGCGCTCAAAGTCGATCTTGCATGTTCAATATGTCCACGAGGAGATATGAAGCTCACCAGGCTGAGAGGGTCAAGTCTGTCAGGGGATGTACCCTTGTGCTCTGCGATCCTCTTCTTGCACGCCTCATACAGTGGGAACTGGATGGCCACGTGGCAGACTCCAATCAGCGAAGGCAGCAGCCCACTGCAAAGCACAGCAACGCCATACAGTTATGCTCATCCACAAGGGGGCACAGTTCATGGTGAATAATGCACAAGTAGCACGTGCACAACGCACATTTCGAGAAGCACAGTGAAGCAGCCAGGCATGCATGCATGCATGCCTTCACATCACCCAACATTAGAGCATGGGCACTTGCTATGTTCTTGCACGCATGCGCCTCTTTCCAGGGCCTCACCTGTACAGACCAGCAATTCCCTCCTCCCTAGCAATCCGCGAGAGGGCATTAAAGGTGCCAGTGTACAACGGAGCCCTGCCACCCGATGCTCGCCCCATTCGCAGGCCCATGTGTTGGGTCTGCAGCCGCGTCTTCACAACCCACAAGGGATTGGTCACCTGTCATGGGTGCCATTACCGCATGAGTCTCTCCTCGGTTCTAAGCCGATCTGATTAGAGATGCAGGGCATGCTCCATGCATGAGGAGGCTCCACATGAACAGACAACAAGTAGGACTTACCAGCATGGTCGCCACACCAGCGCCAGTGGCTGCTGCCATGTGGACCATCGGCGGCTTAATAAATGCATGCCCTGATAAAAACAACAAACTTTCAGCCACTGCTGGCATCATCAGCTTACAAAGATGCATACGGCGTCAACAACAGCGTGTTCCTAGCCGAAGTGAGGTGGAACAAACGCACAGGCACGGGAAATAATTTCTACCTTGAGCCCTGTTGCCAAGGTTGATCTTGAGCCGCTCATACACTGTGAAGTACACGGCCCAGTTTGGCAACAGTGCCAGGAGTGTAGGGGTTAGCCCCCTATACAAGCCTTTGACCCCCTCCTCGGCTAGAATTTTGCTCAAGCTTCCTGCAGGAAGACACACAAGAGACGTCAGAAAATATATAAGCTTTTCGAAGGTCAACAGAGCATAGAAGGTTTGCTCGTTCCATGCCGATTTAATGATCACATACTTCCTGTAAAGCAACAAGCACCCACCGCTGATGCCGTTGTACTTGACACCAGGCACTCGTCGCTGCACTTGCAGGCGCGTCTTCAGGACATCCAGAGGGCACACAAACGTGGCTGTGATGGAACCGGCCAAGCCTCCAGCCAGAATATTCACAACCTGATGTTGCCAAATGAGATTTTAGCCACAAGCTCTGCTGGAAGGCAGCTTTGAGCAAACAACAGTGAGTAATTCATACTAACACAGATAACAGAAGATGATGTCCATAATAGAATAGTATACCTCTGGATCGTCCCAGTATCGCCTCCGAGTGACGAATGATGGAAGGAAACCTGGCGCAGGAGCCATCTTCCTAGGTCTCGCAAGTGATTCGCTCCTTCAGCCCAACACGCTGACCTTTCTGCACCAGCTAGCTTCCCCAACTGTTTTCACATGATTTTCTGCGATGTCAGGGTCCAGGAGAAAAGCTCTAACGTCCCTAGGAACGGAGGGCCCCTAGTTCCTTCGACTCAAGCTAATAGCTCCGCGCATGCTGGGCTGAAAGTAGCTTTCATGATTCGTACCGTGAGAGAGCTTCTGCATAAATTTGGTGCGCCTTGTGCTACTCTCACAAGCTCTTGACAAGCTCCTAACTACTTTGCCCCAAAAAGTAGCAAGCTAGCCTGTCTCTGATGTGTCAACACTTTCAGAGCACGCAGGATCGCTACACAATCGAAAGAGATATTCGATCGCGAAAATATCCACACCAGGGCCAAAGAAGAGCGATACTAAGCAGTACACAACAGCAATCTCAAAACTAGACTGCTCACACACCTTGGGCAAAGCTGCTCTGCGCAAATTCAAGATCTGAACACTGATATCGTATTTAGATACGAAATTGTGCACAGCAACACTTTGTTGAGTGTATTCTGGCGGCTTGATGTGCAGATGTGCAGGGGATGAGTCATATGTGTCGGCATGTGACTGCAGGTGCAGTCACACATGTGACTGCTCCTGCATCTGCACCTGCAAGATCAATGCAGACGTCAAGCTCGACGTCTACATTGATCTTTTTCTAGGTGACTGATTAATACGTTATGTTCTTTACATTTGTGAACTGCATTGTTTCAGCACCTGGCAGTAAAGGGACAGCTCTTAGAGCTGAGCTCTACAACTGTCACCAATTAGTCTTTGATTGGCAACAGCAAAACCTGCAAACAAATGAATCGTGGAGCAAAGGGAGGGTAGCATTGCGCGAGCTTGTGGCTGGCATCCTCGACTTCTATGCCAGCCTCCTTCAGCGCTGACAGCAGCTCCTGTTTCTTGGACTCCACGATGCGCTCCGTTGGCTGCGCACCTCCCGAAGTGAAAACATGTGCAGAGCTCCTTAATAGCAGGTCAGCCAGTTTGCAAAGGGACGCTCTGTTTTTCAGGCGCTGATTGGGATTTTTGGGCTGCCAAGAACCCATGCATTTTGTCTCTCAGACTCTGACTCTCGGAGATCTAGGCTAGATCAATACGAGCTCATACTCAATCCCGTCCTCCTCTTTGGCTTTTGGGAGCCTCTTCTTGTGAGGCCAGCTAGCATTCAGGATCAGCACGTGTCCTTTAAGCTTGACGCGGACATCTTCTCCACCTGCACACGCACAAACGGTCACTCCCAATTGCAAAATGCTGTGAATTGCATGACAGATGCAACTTTTGAGCCTTTTCAGTGCTACTAGACCTCGAAAGCAAAACCATACCTCACCTTTGAGATTCAGCAGTGCCCACTTGAAGTAGTTCAGTCGGATACGAAGCTGCGCCTTCGCCTGTGAAACCGCATTGTCTGCAGCCATCATGGTGCTCACGGGTTACAGTGAGTCAAGGCATGACAGCCATCTGCAGGGATAGCATGAACACTTGCTGGGCACACCTGTTAGCCTGTCCTTCACTTCCCCCAGGGTGATTTGCAAGTCCCCATTTTCAGCCTGAACCACCTCGCCCTCGAAGTCCAGTTGGAGCACCTCATGCAGCCCAGGCATTGCGGCAGGAACAGCGTTGACAAAGGCGAGCTGGAAGCTATAGAGAACGAATTGCTCGCTCACAAAGTTCTGCATACCAACCTCAGCTCAGAGCTTTGAACCAGAACTTTAAGGGCACAGGCTGCCTGTGAGAGGGTTCAACTTGACCAAGCACCATCCTGGGTCAGCTTAATACTAAAATCAAGCTGAGGTTTGAGATAGTCAGGTGCACACCTGAAGGGAAGCCATATCGCCGCTTTGGCGATATCGCACATACTTCAACACCGACGCAATTGAGTACTCATACCAGCTCTCAGCGCCCTCCTGCACAATGCGAAATCAACCTGAGAGATCTTTCAACCTCCGGAACGAGTTGGCATCATCACTTGCAGGTGATAAGAGTACAGACCATGCCTGTGAAGTGCTCGTCGCTCAGGCCCTCTGTAGGCATCCCACGAATGTCCAGAGTTCGCAGTATATCTTTTAAAGCACTGATTTTTCTTGGAAGCTCATTGTGGTCCAGATTGTCCGCATCTACAATACATGACAATCTTCAAGGAAGCCTGTCAGTGCGCACACAAACATGTTCACCTGGAACTTTTGGCACAAATCAAACACAGCGCTGCTGTACATACCTAACATGTGAAGGATGTCTGTCATCATGTCAAGCGCCTCCCTGGCATAGGTGATGTGCGCATTCTCCTTTGTCGGCTTGCTGGGCATGAAAGGGAGGCATCCGAGCCAGCCATAGTGTGCTGCCTGCCATGGGTAGTAAACCTCAGCTGCAAAGCCTCGAGTGGTGGTGTGATTTTCTGTCAGCAGGCAAACTAAATTTCACCTCGACCTCCCCAACAAAAGACTTGATCTGAGCGGTCAGGGCATTCAATAGGAGCCTCAGCAGCTCCCTCAGCCCCTTGTCCTGCATATCCATCAAAAAGTTAAGGCAATGCCGCAGTCATGATCATGCATGATTTGAGGCTTATATGCTGCAGTCGCTTCTCCTCACGCATCGAGGCAGACAACCACTCAGGATCGTGACGCAGGTAGTTGTACAAGTGAGCTAAGAAATTCACCTCAGCCAGGACCTCCTCTACAAGCCTCTGCTCTGCTGCGTCACGAGTTGCAATATCAGGTGAGAGTGCGGTGCTGGACCCCACGGCAAGCTCCTTCAAAAGGAAGCTTACAACCTGCCATGCCACAAATATCCGTATGCCACATACATTTATAGCACAATGCTTCTTGAATTGTTCCTTATACCACCAGTCGCAACGAAATTACTGTTCAGGCTAAGGACGATCCACTATGTGCAGCTAGCTGGTCTCCCGTACGTCGCCAACGGTGACGTAAATGATGCTTCCGCCATAGATACCGTGCGTGCGCAGATCTGATAAGATCTCGGCAGCCTGGGCCCTGCTCTGCGTATGAGCTGTCAAAAGGGCTGTGCGACTAATTAGCACATGGTCCTGCCTGTCAGCAGTGGCCTGCAACAGGACAATTCGCGGATCCCTGCAAATTAACAATCAAATAACCAATTGCCCCTCGCAACTGGAACAGAAAGAGATTATGGTTCATTTCCTTTCTATTGCCCACCTCTTCATTGAGAAGCGCGATATTGATTTTATCCTCTAGCATGTTTCTCTTCTGCTTGAGCACACGATGATTTACTCAATGATTTGGTGGCTTCCATCCTATTTTTCTTTCCCGATAGCCCTCGTCCAAATAACATATGAATATGATGCATGCATACTTGTGTCCTATTAATATTATCTCCTGCCGATCTTCAATGCTCTTCTTGTTCTTCATGTTCTTTACGTTCTTAATGTTCTCTCAATGATTTTTGTGATGCTTCATTTGTTTGCAAGTGATCCTCCAGTGATGCAAGAATGGTGTCTCCCGCTCCAGGGTATAAGCGCCTGAGACAGGGAAATAGAAAGACTGTGGTAAGAGATCCTGTAGGAAGACACGAGGAAGCCGCTGAAGTGCGTGAAGATAACAATGACGACGATGTTGACCGACCTTCAGCGCGTGGTAGAGCAATGAGAAGCAATGCTGCGCGCGATGATGCAGGTTAGCTGTTTGAAACCTCCATCAGTGACGAAGTTGTTGATACACGCGTCCTGGAACGATATAAGAAGGTCGCAGAGATCAGGAATTGCGGATTGCAATGGAGATCAGTGGCGTCTGCGTCTCATTCATTTCGCCGCATTCCTGCAGGTGAAGCAGGTCCTTCAAATGCTCAGCGCAAGGGAGCCCCTGTCCCAGCCACTGCAGACGAGCTCGCATACTTGATCAGACAGGTATCGGGAAGAACTCTTCGGGATGTGAGAAGAGTTCTGTGACAACTCTATGTCTCCTGGAAGTTAGCTGTAGTCGGTCAATTAGCTGCATCGATACTGACACAAGCACGGATGATTTTGCAGAGGGACTTCTACAAGGCAGAAGCTGAAAATGTTGATAATCCACAGCTGTCCAGAGAGGTGTGCGTTCTCTGCATTTACATCAATTCAGTTGTCTCCAGGGCATCTTATGCGTCATCAACTCCCTACCATCATCCCTCTGTGACGTGTGTGCAGGAGTCCGACCAGCTTGTTGCTGCAGTCGTGCGCTTCATGCTCTTCCGCCAGCACCAGAAGTCAGACCAGCTTGTCCGCCGTGATGAGCTGGGCAAGCTAATCCAGAACACACACAGGGATGGGGGCAGGCGCTCCGGTAACGTCAGCGCTTACGTTATTGCCCAGGCACAGGCACAGTTCCCTCTGATCTTTGGCCTGGAGATGAAGATGGTCGAGATTCTGCCTACCAGCAGAGCCGGAGGCAAGGCCAAAGGTGCGTTGTGCGACGGTGGCGTTGACTGAAATAGCATGACCCCTGACCTGTGTTTCATTGCTGCTCTCGTACAGATAGGCATGATATGTTCAAAGTCCAACCATTCTTGAAGAGCAGCACCCCTCAATCACTGGTACGCTGATGTATGTGCGAAATGTTGAAGAGGGACTTAGTAGCTCCTTGGGTGCGCAGGGGAAGCAACCCCTTCCAAGGCATACGTGCTGCGCAGCTTGCTGCCTGAGGCAATGCGCACTACATTTGTCACGTCAGCCTCTGCTGATGCAACACCAGCATTTGTGCTTCTGGTGCTGTCCCTCATCAACCTTGCCGGAGGCGCCATTTCAGAAGGTATCTCAGACATCACAGGCTTTTCATGCCCATTCTGCACTTCAGATCTGCCAAGAGTGTTGCCTTCCTCGCCATTGTGGCGGGCTGTGCCTGTCTATTGCCGGCATGCACTGTGCATATGTACAATATTGTTATTTCTTGCCAAAGAGGCCTTGTTCTGCTGGCATCAGATGACTTGTGGCGGCATCTTGAGAATGTGGGATTTGAGGCCAAGGTCCCCCACCCATCCCTGGGACAGCCAGAACACCAGTTGGAGTTGATGTTGAAGAAGAGGTGAGCGCAGCCCCAGTGTCTTTGTTGACTTGTATGTTTTGAGAGCGATTGGAGTCCAACAGTATCTTGACTTCTGTTCCATGCAGGTACATTCTGGAGCAAAAGCAGTCCAGCAATGAGGGCCCGCTGAAGTCCTATGTGCTTGGGGAAAATGCAATCGATGAGATCCAAGCCAATGAGATAAAGGAGTTTGTAGATGAGGTATGCGCCTTCCTGTGTCCATGTCATGCACCATGTGTATATCAAATTACCCGCATCAGCTGCTAGCTGCAATGCGTGTACACCTGACCTGGTGACCCTTGTGTTGCAGAGACTTGAAGCCATGGAGGCTGACGCAGACTAGTTACCTGTAAAGATGAATGTGCAGCAGCTGTGCTGCGTGACCATGCTGACTAAGTAACTGTCATTAATCGTGATTTGTCGTCCAACCTCCTGAATACTGCAGATAACAAAAGAAGTGAGGTTGCTGAGATTAAAGATCAACATTGTCTTTTGTTGGGACACATGACTTCCTGGTGTACAGTATATGCAGTCTTGTTTGGCGTTGGAATAATGGGGCAATGTCACTCATGTACAGGAGAATGTTACAAATTTGCCGTTACCAATTGACCCAGATGGATTGCCTGAGACAGAAGGGTTTTTTCATTCGCTCCAATTGTCAATTGCTCCAATTTACGGCTACTGCTTGGCCTGACAGCCCAGCCTTCATTTTATCTTTCGCGGAAGAAATCTATTTCATATGCAAACGCACACAAGGGGGAACCAGGCAGCTGCAGCTAAACGCGTCTTTCATTCGTTCAAATAGCGAGAAGAATGCAGAATTGCAGTCCCAGTTGCCCATGTTCACTCGACGTCTTCATCTTCACACTCCGCTCCCAAATGCGAAAGAGCAACTCTTTGGACCTTCTTTGGAGCAGGCTCCTCACCATCAGCGGCTGCTTGCCAACCTGCAAGACGATGACATCAGTGACAAGCACAACATGCTAGATGACTCATGATGAAAGGACAGGACAGCCAGCATGAAATGGCTGTAGGGACACACCATTGGACTCGTTGCGTTTGCGCAGATTGCCCCTTTCTTTCTTCTCAATTGGCTGCTCTGGTGGTCCTATCGGTACAGCGCCTTGCTCTGCAGCAGCATTTTCTGAGGGCTGTGCATCTGTTGTTTCGGCAGGTTCCTCTCCCTCAGATAATCTTTCTGATGGTCCAGCAGGCTGCAACACACAAAGCGTGTCAGCCAGCAATTGCTCCCAGCTTTGTGAGAACGCTATGCTTTCCTTGCACTCCCAATGTGCCAATGTATGCGGGCAACAAGAGAGCCTGTTCACCTTCTCCTGCTCAGGGCCATTAAGCGCTTCCTGCAAGACGGCCTTTACTGCCTCGTCAGATGCCAGGTCCATGGCTGTCTTGCCATTCCTGTCTTTTGCTGACACATTCGCTTTGCGCCGTATGAGATACCGCACAACATCCACATGACCCTTCTTTGCTGCAAACTGTAAGGCATTTGTTCCCTTCCTAGTCTTTGAGTTCACTTTCACACCTGCGCCAATATTGCACCTGTGAGCAGCGGCATTTTCTGGCATGCACACAGCAGATGCGTGACATTTCCTAACGTATAAAATAGCCTTTTACCTGTATTCAAAAGCGCTCTACAGACATCAAGGTGGCCCTGCTGTGCAGCAAAATGCAGGCTGCTCATATCATCCATTGCTGCAGAATGGACATTGGCCCCAGCTACGATCAATGCCTCCACACAAGCCACCTGTAATTCACAAAGATATTAGAATGTATTAGGAGGCATACTTTCATCACATATGACACACTGATGGTGATGAGCCAGGGACACGTTCCAGTGCCGAGCTTACATGCCCAGCCCACGAAGCCATGTGCAACGGCGTTCGTGAGTGCTTGTCTCTATCATCTAATTTTGAGCCAGAGTCGATGAGGGCCCGAATTTCTTCCAAGTTGCCTTCTCTTGCAGCTGTGTGCAAAGCCATCCGCATTAACTACGCTATCAGAACCCTGCTTAAATGCAAGTACAAGTCAGCAAAGTATGGGAACGTGGTTCTTGGACGTGTGCAACGACTATGCGAGATAGAGTTGAGCTGCTAGATCTGATGGCAACACAGACAGTGAACACTATTATCGCCTGATTGTGTCGCACGCTAAATCACACACTGCGATGTATGAGATCTTCCTTTATAAATGCGTAAATGATAGAATTGCATCAGAACTTGGAAGAGCGGATGGATTAAGTGCTGCCCACTGGCTTCCACCCTGGGCAGAAGCTGAGTCACCAATTGGTCTCTAGAGGAACTTTGTTTCAATGAGAAGAAGAGGTCCATTGATGTTCGAAAACTGTCTAAAGGAGTGACTTCAAGCAATATAGAATAATCCTGGATGATTGCCTTTTCTACGATATGGAAGAAAGGCCTCCCGCTCTGGCATCTTGGGCTTGGTAGCTTCCTTGCGGAGGTTTAGACTGTGCAGAAACGATCTGAACGGATATAAAGCGTTTCTTTCGTTTAATGGCAGTTCGCGTGGCCTTGGTGAGCTCCAAAGCCTGTATCAACCATTGCATCGCATGGGCTGGTTGCCCGAGTCAATATGCATTATAGGAGATGTTGTGCACTTCCAAAGACGCCGTGTCCTCTTTCTGACCTCATATTTGACCTTGGATCATCGATCTGTATTGACGTCTGGAGTTGTGTTCCACAGAGGAGGCTGGTGTTTGGTGGAGCAGCCTTTGCTGCTGGCACTGCCCTTGCATACATCGACGACCCAGAGCAATTGCCTTTCGATCTCTCGCATGTGGCTCAGAAGGCACTTCAACAGCTGGATGCTGAAAGAGCCCACAACGTTGCCATCTGGGCTGCAGTGCATGGCCTGCTCCCCATAGAGAAGAGATCCGACCCGCCAATATTGCGCACTACCGTCTGGGGCAAGCACTTCTCAAACCCAATTGGTAAGGAACCTCCACAGTGTTGTATGTCCCGGCATGCTCATTGCGATGATCTTCCTCGTTCCAGGTGAGTGACTTGTGGATTTCAAGACTGGCTGCCATTTGGCAGGTCTTGCAGCCGGCTTTGACAAGGATGCCCAAGCTTTGGAGGGTCTCCTGGGCCTTGGCTTTGGCTTTGTTGAGATTGGTGCGCCCTCCAAGCTTCAAACCTGCAATAATGCACAAACTGTATCAAGCATCATCACGGCATGTCGTTCTCATGTGATCCTTGCATTCCGTGATTGCAGGGTCTGTCACACCTCTGCCGCAGCCTGGCAACGACCAGCCGAGAGCTTTCAGGATACCAGAGCTCAAGTAAGAGCACCATGCACATCTGCTGTGCTCCGATGTCCCAGCAGCTCACACAATCATCCCCATCTGGACCTCATTGCAGCATTGGCACCACGCCATATATTGACTGCATCACGCATGCGTCTGCAGGGCTGTGATCAACCGCTACGGCTTCAACAGCCAAGGGTTGGATGTGGTGCGGGCAAATCTGATCGCCTACAGGAGGAGCCAGCTGCACCGGCCGGCAAATCAGCCAGGCCCCGGGCCCGGCCTGGTAGGTGTCAATCTGGGCAAGAACAAGCTGAGTGAGGATGCCGCTGCAGACTACTGCCTGGGTGTCTCCAAGCTGGCGCCCTATGCTGACTACCTGGTCATCAACGTCTCCTCGCCCAACACCCCTGGTGCTGCTTCCTATTTTTTCTCTCCCTTGCTCACATCAGCTCCATTCAATGTAAGAAGTATGCGCTGGGTAAGTATGCTGCACAGTGAGCGCACAGGACGATTACCACATGCGCACATGTCCATGTTAAGTAGTTGTTTTTTTGAGGCCAACACTATTCACTTTATTCAAAGGAAATAAAATGGCTGTGACTGCCCAAATATGATATGATTGAAGGTGCGAGAAAATTGCCAGAAGAACTGCGATGACATGCAATGCAGCAAGCGCAAATTCACACTTCAGGGGTTGTCCTGCATGGAGGGTGAGGGCGGGTGTGGTGCAGGGCTGAGGGCGTTGCAGAGCAGGAAGGAGCTGGAGAAGCTGGTGAAGAAGGTGAAGGCCACGCGCGACGGCATGTCTTGGGGAGCCGCCGGCCCGCCGCCGCTGCTGGTCAAAATCGCGCCCGACATCACCGACGCTGATAAGTCCGACATCGCCGCGGTGGCCCTCAAGCTTGGCATCGACGGCCTCATTGTCAGCAACACCACCATCTGCAGGCCGCCTGCTGTGGCAGAGCACCCCGAGGGCAAGGAGGTGAGCACACATGCTCTGATACTTGCTTCTGACATCATGGCTCAGTGAAGCTGGACATTGTGATGCACGTGATGGCAAGCCTTCTGGTTCCCAGTCTGCGGTGCATTGCTTTCCAGATATTGACAAAATTCTTTTTGTAGCTCTGCATGTCCCCTGAGAGTTTGTGCTCAGATCAAGGGTGCACTCAGCCGCCTGAGCAGCATAGCAGCTGTCAAGCTTGGGCGTGGAAGGATGGTGTGCTCACTGTCTGGTGCTGATGCAAATAGTGAAGCACTGAGAATGCTGTGTCAGGCTGGAGGGCTAAGTGGCGCGCCGCTGAGGTTCATGTCCACGGAGGTGCTGAGGGACATGTACCGCCTCACAAAGGGCAAGCTGCCCATCATTGGCGTGGGCGGCGTCAGTTCGGGCGCAGACGCATATGCCAAGATCAGAGCAGGCGGGATTCACAGCCCCTCCTGCACTCCTGTTCCTGTGATTCTTCTTGTAGCTTGCAACATGCTTTTACTGCCTGTGGCTGCCCGTTCGACACCTGTACTGTGCTTCTTATGACAGCAGAGGAGGGGCCGAGTGTAATGGCTGGTGTTGTATAAATCTTGTGTTTTACACATCACAAATCTTGGAAACAAAACGTGATGCTCCCTGCAGGTGCCAGTCTGGTGGAGCTGTATACTGGTCTGGTGTATGAGGGGCCTATACTGCTCAGACGTATGAAGCTGGAGCTGACAGCCTTGCTGCAGCGCGATGGGTTTGCGAGCGTGCATGATGCCATTGGCGCTGATCATGCCATTCCCAAACGATAAGTCTGTGTTGGGTTGCGTTATTTGATGTGACACCATCACTACATTCCAGGCTGCTGTCTGGGGAGATTTTGAGTTTTCAACTCAAAGCTCATGCAGCAGAAATTACCAGATTCGGGTGCATACCAGCAGTGCACCACTGGTAGGTTGTCAATGAAGGAATGATCCTTATGTAAACACCTGAATAACCATTATAATGAAACGTTTCATTATTAATTAAGCCTAGAAGAACACACTAGCAACAACTTTCCTGCACCGCATATGGCCAACTTGACACATATCAAGGCCCAACATCGTCGCAAAGATATATACAACCCCCCTTCCGGACCCCCACCGGAGACAAAATCTCTACTCATGCATGGATGGACAAGAGGTCTTGTCTCAGTCATATCAATGAATTACAAATTGTGCTCATGCATCTAACATGCAAGCAGTCAATCGCGAGGGCGGCTTGTAGCAATTGGCTGCCAAACACAAGCACAACATGAAATGCAGGGTATGAAATGTTCTAAATGCAATCCTAGTGAACGCCAGGCGTGGGGGGCTTTGAGCCGCTGGCATGCGCCGCCTTGCCTCTGCCGTGACCCGTCACAAAGTTTTGGAGCCTCTCCTTGATCGTGAAGCTCTGTTCTTCCTTGGGGTACTCCAGCTCGCCGGTCTGCAACAGCATGCACCAGCTGGTCAATATCTGTCTTTCCAGTGACAGCAACTTCCATGCACAGACCAGCCCTCATGTACCCTTGTCCTTCAGATGCCCTCCAGTGATGGGATCAGCATGTAGCATGCGCATGAGCATACTAGAGTATCCTACAGCGACCCAAAAAATAAAAGACTTCCAGAAAAACTCCGGCAGATTCCAGGACGCCGGGACACCTGACAAGAGAGGTCAGGAACCTTGCCAGCAGGGCAGGAGAAGCTTGCAGCAGTCTGTCTGGGAACCTTCTTGCATGACATGTATTTCTCTGGTCGTTAGTTAGTAACAATTGACCTCTAGATGGGGCTCCAAGTACAGCATGCACAGCAGGGACGAGTAGAACACAGGCCTGCCTCGGGCAAAGGGTCACCACAGACACTGGTATCCTGCATGCGGTCAGAGAGGGAGCTTGCCTTGCCGGAGTTCTTGGAGACCTCCCGGTAGACGAGCGCGGCGACGAGGGTGAGCAGAATGAGGGCGACGCCGAACGCGATGATCATGTAGATGAGCGCCGGCGTGAAGGGGCTGCCGTCCAGGCACCAGCGGGCCCACTGCATCTGGCACGGCAGGCTGGCCGCGGCCGTGGACGGCGCCACGACGGACACCGAGAGCAGCTTGATCGACCAGGATGACAGGCCGTGCTGCTGCAGGGAGATCTGCGCGTGCGTCACATGTAACTATCAATTCATGCATGCTGGACGCAAGAAGGCGTTGCTCTGTGCCTGCAGCTGCAGGTGCAGCTGTTTGGGACACTGGCACAAATTGTCTTGTATGTTGCACGCGTTGCATGAAACTGCGAGGCAGCCCTTTCTTCCTACATGGCGCTCGCACTGCGTTGTGTGTCTTCACTCATTTCAGCTTAATGACTGCGCGCCGTTCCTGCCACATGCAAGGTGCGTATGCAGACAAACTGCAGGTACAGGCTGCCGCAAATCCTGGCCCTTGATGGACCCGCCAAATTCAAGCAAGGCCCGATCAACCATGGGCACGGTGCTTCAAATACATACCGCCCCCCTCAAGCCGGGGCACGTCACACAAGTACAGCCATCTGTGCCCATACTTGTGCAAAGGCAGGGAGGGCTTTCGCGGGGAGATAAGCCTCAAACAAGCCTCAGCGGTGCCGTCGACTCGCTGGCTGCTGCAGAGGAGCATTGGTGGTGATGAGCTATTCAAGATGGCAGGTGCTACCGTGGAAGAGAGATTCACCGCAATGGTGTCGTTGCTGACGATATTGGAGATCTGCGCTGCAACGCCGGGGGCATTGGCCTCGGTGCCAGCATCCACCTCCATCACGATGTCGGCCACGTTTGACAGGGGAGTGCCATCCGCCTGCAAATAAACAGCACGCCATTTCAGGCCAATGACTCATTACAGCACAGGAGGAACCAGCACTAGACATGCATGCCAATGGGCTTCCTCCCAACCTCACAGGTTGTAGGAGTTCATGAGTGCAGAATGGCAAATAAACCTGGCAGAAAGGATTAAATGATGACCATACCGAGGACGTGCGATAGGATCAGACAAAAGGGATAAATCAAAATGTGCTATTAAGCATAGAAGGTGCTCAAGATAAACCGCCTCAGACACACAGGATGCACACTGGCTAAGCTTCACGGCAAAGAAACCCAGCTCCAACACAGGAGGAACCAAATCAAAACATGCATGTCAATGGGTCTCCTCCAACCGCACAGGTGTACGGTGGGAGCTCATGGCTGCTCATACGGCATCTTGTTTTGCGGCCCATCTAATTTTTTGTAAAGTGGAAAGGGAGGCAGCACCTGGAGGCGGCGGCGGCGGAAGGTGTATGCGTCAGAGACCAGGACGACCCGGAACTGCTCCTGTGTCAAGTTGCGCGCCACGTCCGAAAAGACGTTGATGAGCCTCTGCTGGTTGGCGGGGCCGAACGGGGTCACGCCGGGGCCCGACACGCGCATGTGAGCCTGCACACCACAGCAGTGCACACACTCTTAGGGCTTCATGTGATGACCCCTGACTTGGCCTCAGACCTGCTCGTAGTACCCTCAAGAAGGAGTTCTCTGACATTGAGAGCCTGAAGGATGCCGCAAAGTGACTCAGACAAACAGCCGTTGTGCGCAACGGCATTGGATCAAGATTGGTCTGCTGGAACTGCCCGTGGCTTGTTCAACACAGATGAATCATGTCATGTCACATGTCTATGGCTGCAGCCCAACACCCTCGGAATTATACTGCTGCATCACGGCTGGCGTGCCAGGCAAAGAATGGAAAGAAGTACATGATGGAGTCAAGGGTGGGGATATGGGGTAAGAGTGACGTACCGAGACAGCAGTCTTCCCTGCTTCAGGCAGGGTGTCCACAGCAGGGGTGGGGGAGGCGGCAGCGGCTGGGGAGTTGCTGAGAACAACCTTTGGGGTGGGAGGGGGGTTTGTGATGTTGGCCACCATCGTCTGGGCCTTGATGATGGTCTTCGCTGCCAGGGCAGCCCTCTGAGCGGGGGCCAAGGCTGTCATGTTGACAGCGCTCAGGTCGTCTGATGTGACGTTCTTCTTGGGGTAGATGCGCGGTGTGGGAATCTCTACCGGTGCTATGAATGGATCTGCGTGACAGCAGGGAGGGCAAGCTTGAGTTCTCCGGCAGGATGGCTGGGTGGCTCAGTAGCCACAGGGACATCGAAGTCAACAGGGCGCCAGGAAATTTGAGCATTACTTTTTTGTTCTTGGTATTCTATTACTACGAGATCTACGGTTCATTAGCAGCAGAGGTCATGGTGGAGGCTTTGGACATACCTGCAGGTGGGGCTTTCCCAGCGACTGCAGTAAGGGCAGATACTAACAGTAGCAGCCCTGCCGCCATTGGGAATATTGATTTCCGTCTCCGGCGTGCATGTGAAGATGAAGCTGGGCTCCGGTCTTCCTGGGAAGCAGACCTTCCAGAACATCCTGCACCTGTTCACGCAGCATCGAGTGGCTTCAGACAAGGTGCAGCAGGATGTTTCAACCCGCTCTGCATGCCGATGGTATCCGAAGGTCTGTGATCGTCCTTTCAAACCCTCTTCAAGACTCAAAGAGGATCGCGCAGCTGCCTCGCCCAAGAATAGGAACTTCGCCTCGCCACAATCCTACAGCCGGTACAGCCACTCCCGAAACTTGATGCTTCGCCATAGTTAGTCATACTCCGCTTGAAGCATCCAGACCCTTAAGAAGGTCATTTGCAGCCTCCGGACGTCTTGGTAATGCACTCTTTGCAGCTCTGGCAGCACGTACTAGCGTGGAGGCTACCCATGGTTTCTCCGCTCAAAGCAAGCCCTTTGGATGCCATTCACTGCTGGAAACAATTCAGGATGTGTGGGAGAGAACCCAAGTGCAAAGCATGCCACATCCGTACCAGGTGAAGTTGCAGAGGAAACCATTGCAGTCCGAAGCTTGGCGGCAAGCGTGCTTCCAGGGCAGACCCGCCTTCTTATTCTTGGGATGATCTTGCAGTCTTCTTCCCTCGGTCTGTGAACGCTCTAAAAGCTGTCCGGAAGGTCCAGGTATTATTTCTGGCTGCCTGTCTCAGTTTTCGAGTTCCCGATGGTTGTCTTCATCAAATCGACCCCGTATACGAGGGTTATCCCTCGTCTGGAAAACCCTTTGAAGATGATGGATGGCGATAAGATCAGAATTTTGGAAGGAAGAGGGTGCGAAGACTCTAGTGATGATTGTGGACGCATGAAGAAAGTCTGATAATTATAAGGGAGCGTTCATAGACTGAATATTGACAATTAGCAAATTTTTGCAAGTATGAAAGTCTCGACTCTGCCACAAAGACAATCTACCTGCAGAACCAGTGCACCAATTTGCGGACCATTGAGACTCTCACACACCAACATCTTACAACTGGTAAGTCGCAGCTAAGTGCCACAAAATCTTCCAAGGGCTGTTTTTTTTTCCAGTTTGTGATAAACATATGTATGACTGCAGAGGCCAATTGTGCGGAGCAGAACGGAGGAGCGACCGTCACACGTCTTGCGTGCTGCTGCAGTGGTGCGTGACTCTGTCCTAGGTTCTAGTAGTGTGAGGCATGAGGGCACGTCAAGCTCGTGTAGATCACATACATCTGATCTGCTCCCCTTTCAAATGCAGGGAATCGAGAAGGAAGAGATGCTGGCGTCGACGCCCGACTCCTTGTTGCGCGAACGCACTTCAGAGAGCGAAGGGTGTGCTGACTCCCATGGTTGCATTGCTCTTCCTCTTAACACAACATTCCTTTTCAGCATAGTGTTATTATAGCATTATTCAGGGATCATGGGCACTGAGCACGTTCTTTGATGCAGGATCCGTGGCCGCTTTGAGCGGATCATCAGGGATGCTCAGACCAGAATATGCGCAGCAGTGGAGGAGGAAGATGGGGGTGGCACGTTCAGGGAAGATGCATGGGCCCGGCCAGGTGGAGGCGGTGGTGTGTCCAGGGTCATGCAGGTGCCTATCACTTCAACATTCATTCTCCTCGAAACGATCTTGTTTCATGAGCAACATTTCAGCCAAGAACGTGCAAGACAGGAAAGGCAGTGCAAGCGCCAAGAAGGGAGGAAGTGGCCTCGCGGTGTAAATGTGTGCATCAACAGTTGGAAAGGAATTGATGGTCACTCGACAGGATGCAATCTGCGCTTAAGGGCAAAGCATTGCACCATCTTGCATCTTCATTGTAGCCGCGGATTTCTTGCAGTGGCATCCCTGAGTCATGTTGTCTGTCTTCAGGGAGGAAAGACATGGGAAAAGGCGGGAGTGGGTGTGTCTGTGGTCTATGGGACCATGCCCCCAGAGGCTTACAGGGCTGCCAAAGGACACACATCCTCAAATGGAGCAAATGGAGCTTCAAATGGGGTATGTCACTGTCACTCAGAGATCACATCTTTTGAGATTTCGAAACCGCCCTGATCAAACGACTTGTGTGAGACAAGTCAGCTTGAGAGATGCTTTGACAAGACTGACAGTGAGTGTCTGCTTGCAGGCCAGCGGCGGTGTTCCCTTCTTTGCAGCTGGCATCAGTTCTGTCATGCACCCACACAACCCCTTTGCGCCCACAATGCACTTCAACTACCGCTACTTTGAGACAGAGGTGAGTGACCAAATTGTAGGGTCAATGCGTGCATGCATGGTGTGATTGCAGGCGTGGAAGTGCCATGTGTGCCTATAGTTTCCCATCTTCTGCCACAGCAATTCAGAATTGTGCTGATGTGTGCACAGGAGTGGAATGGGATCCCAGGGCAATGGTGGTTTGGAGGCGGCACTGACATCACACCATCATATGTCAACGAGGAGGACATGAAGCATTTCCACGGCACCTACAAGGTGTGCTCGTGAGCGTGACTGTGGGTCTTCAAAAGTCGTTCACGGCTTTGTGAGCACTTGCCCTGTGAGTACATTGCCCTGTGAGGGGTCTTTTGTCAGGTCAGCTGGCACTCTAGCTGACGGCTGGTGTGTCAGGAGATTGTTTTGAGGTGCAATACTGGGGACAAAGAGTGCATGCAGCGCATGACAGGAGCACCTCAGTAGTGCGTGCAGAGTGACTAAGGAGCTCGGAGTGGTGTGCTGAGAAGTGCTGGTGACAAATGCAGCGCGTGTGTGACAACCACGACCCTGCTTACTACCCCAAGTTTAAGCAGTGGGCGGACGACTACTTCCTGTGCAAGCACCGCAACCAGCGGCGAGGCTTGGGCGGCATCTTCTTCGATGACCTCAACGACCGACCACAGGATGAGGTGAGACCCCCTTTGTATATGTCTCAACACAGAAGAGACTCTTAACAAGCTCAACTTGGTTTAGAGTGCTCTCCTTGCCTCCCCTGCCGAAGGAGTCTTTCCAGCAGTGAGTGATAGTGGGGAGTGCCTATTTCGACAACAATCAGGCAACTCTGCTACAGGAGAAACACACGCATGAGTCAGGGCAAAGCACAAGACAAGACAGCAGGCAGACAGCATTACCTGCAGTGCCTGCAATGTAGAGATACTTGACTCCTCTGGCGGTCAGATACTGACCATACAGAATGAGGACTCTCCTACAAGCATGAGACATTTTACTGAGAAGTGACTGCCTGTGCTGCAGATTCTTGCGTTCAGCACGGAGGCGCTGGGAGCCGTGATCGACTCCTACCTGCCCCTGGTGCAGAAGCACAAGAACGACCCCTTCACAGAGCAGCAGAAGGAGTGGCAGCAGATGCGTAGGGGGCTCTACGTGGAGTACAATCTTGTGTACGACCGCGGCACCACCTTTGGCCTCAAGACGGCTGGCAGAATAGAGTCCATCCTCATGAGCCTCCCCTTGACAGCCAGGTCAGTCTCTTGATTGGGCTGCTGCATGGTCTTGCACATTGCTGTTCACATATAAGAAGAACTCTGGCACTGGCTCTTTATCTTTCTTTCTCTGAATTGCTGTTCTGCTGCAGCTTTGCTGTTGGTGTGATCCTGCCCTGAGATTGGTGGTGCGCAGTGAAGCGTCCAATATAAGTGGTGGCACTGATGTGACTGTGTGCAGGTGGGAGTACTGTCCGCCTGTCGACCCAACCAGCCCTGAGGCACAGCTGGTGGATGCGTGCACAAACCCGCGTACCTGGGCTTGAAGCCGGCTGCCAGCCTGGCATGGGTGTTGCATGGCTGTAGCGCGTCCGGCCATGCAGCGGCTATATTCAGCTGCCGTGTGCAGCAAAGATTGTCACATCAGTGCTGAGTTGCACTTTCTATAAAGGTTTTCTACACGTCCGAACGATTGTGGTGCTCTAGATGATCTAGATCTAGTTCTAAACATAATATACAAGGGGTTTTCGAGAATGTTGTCAAGTATTGAGGACTTGGTTGGCCCTCGGCATGGTTTGCATCCCATGACGTCATCTCATGGTTCATGCCTCGCAAAGAAGTGCCATTGTGGCTCATGGGTACATCGGTGATCTTGATTGCTGATTGTGCAATTTGCAATAAGGTTGAGCACACTAGCTAGCCTGATGATCATCATGGCGGTCATGGTCAGATTCCAATCGATGCCGCATGAATGCAATCACTGATCAGTGCAGGCTGCAACAGCTGCCATGGCCACTGGCAGTGACCACTAGTGGCGCTTCTCCTCGGCGGCAATTAATGCTTGTAAAGAACTAGTAGCAGGCACTGCAAAAGCAATCCGGGATCTGCTGTCAGCAAGGAACAGAGAGCACACAGCAATTGGCACCTCAGAACAGTTTCTCACAAGCAAGTCTGGGTGCAGGGAAGCTGCCTAGCACCTTCCACTCAAAAGTCAAACGGATAAACGTCGATCATTCCCAAACAAACTCGACAGCTCCTCTTTTTATGGTTGCTCAGAGATACCAAGGCCTTTGAGTCCGCTCGATGCAAGCGTGTGATTCTTGCTTCTAGACACTTGAAGAAGTTACTGTTCTGGCAGACAAGTGAGGGTGGAAAGGACTGCTTTATACAAGGGATGAGAGGCGAGAGGTATAGGGATACATGATCACCCTTCAGCTCCCAGTGCACCAATTTTTTTGACAAAGTGTGCTTCCAGGACGAGTCACGTTGAAATCCAAGCATGGATGCCTCTGACGCACCATCCATCCGTGAACTTCGAAGGCCTCTGGTGGGACATTGCCTGTGTATCTCCTCCAAAATGTTGGAGTTTCAATAACACATATACAAGAAGTATACACAAGAGCATCCTAGTCACAAGAGCGGAGCGATTTCATGTGTTGCAGGCTCAACTGGGACGACGGCATTCTCCTGGGTTCCCACTGCCCCCCTTCCAACAAGAGAGGATAGGTGCTAGCAGAAGTAATAGTAATTGCGAGACACTCCCTGAGGAAGATGCCGAAGGGGCCGGTGAAGGGCCCATGGGAACAAAGGAGGTCCTTTTGCAGGTCTGGGGCTGTGTCACACTGCCCTTTAAGCAAAATGCTTGTGCAGAAGTTATTGATGCTACTTCAGCTTGTCTTAACTTAGCCTTCTATGTCCAGGGCTTCAATTGGGAGTGCGCCCAAAGAGCTTCACCTGCCTGGTATGCCGTGCTGGCTGGGCGTGCAGTGGAGATGCGGGCAGCTGGCATCACAGCCGTCTGGTTGCCCCCGCCCAGCGTTTCTGTCAGTGCAGAGGTGCTGCTGTCAAGCTGCATTCGCTGCTGTCTCCTTGTCCCTCACTGCTGTCATGGTTGGACTCAAATTCCTGTATCATTTATGCAAGTTTTACAGAGGAATTTTTTACGCTCACATGCTTTCTTGGCACTGCAGGGGTACCTGCCGCGAGAGTACGAGTGCCTGGATTCCAAGTATGGGAGCGAGGCAGAATTGCGCGCATGCATAAAGGCACTGCATGCGCATGGTGTGAAAGCGCTTGCCGACATTGTGCTCAATCACAGATGCGCTGGGAAGCAGGTGGGCTGCCTGCATGAATTATGTCCTGGTGTAGCCAGAACACAAAGGCGCTCTTCACGAGTTGCGGTAAGCAGCCTCATAGCATGAAATCTTGGACGTGTTGACAAAGTGCATGGTTGGTATGCAGGATGACAAGGGGAGGTGGAACCAGTTCACGGGGAAGTACCCTTGGGATGAGTCCTGTGTCTGCAGTGATCACGAAGCCTATGGAGGCACGGGCAACAAGAAGGAGGGTGCTCCCTTTGAGGCAGCACCCAACGTAGATCACACCAATGAGCGCGTCCGACAGGTGCTTTGCACCCAGCTGAACCATCGAGCCAGTCTTGCACAAAACAAGCAATTTCAGACCATCCAGGAATTTGAGCCACTGTAAAGTTGCTGTAGACTGCAAAAGGAGTTGTCCATTGAAGGACAAGAGAGTGTGTGCGCAGGACATCAAGGCCTGGCTGAGTTGGCTGAGGTCAGATGTGGGCTTTGACGGCTGGCGCTTTGACTTTGTGAAAGGCTACGGGGGGCACCACGTGAGGGAATACATCGAAGCCACCGATCCTGCTCTGGCGGTCGGAGAGTTCTGGGACGACTGCGCGTACACCGACAGCAAGATCGACTTTGATCAGGTGCGCACAAACCACTGCCCGCGCTCTGCAAACCCCGCCAATTATTGGAACACTTCCCTGCACCCCACCTGCATGATTCATGCCTACCAGACGCACTGGGTAGATGTGTTCAGAATTCCAGAGTCTCTCTGTCTGCTTATAAATGTCTGTCTGTGCCCCATTGCATGCGAGGAATTCTACTGTGTTTCTGGCCATGTTTGAGGGTGCATGACCTCCATTGCTATCACCACTGCACACTAGCCTCACCCCAGTCCATTACAGTACAGAACCTGAAAGACTCCTCCTGGCTGCATGCAGGATGCACACCGGCAGCGCATAGTGGACTGGTGTGACGCGGCGGATGGCCGCGCAGCAGCGTTCGACTTCACAACGAAGGGCGTGCTGCAGGAGGCGGTGGCAAAGGGGGAGTACTGGCGCCTGCGCGACGGCGCCGGCCGGCCACCCGGCATGATCGGCTGGTGGCCGTCGCGCGCGGTCACCTTTGTGGACAACCACGACACCGGATCCACGCAGGCCCACTGGCCCTTCCCCCAGCAAAGCCTCCACCAGGTGGGCCCTTCAGCTCCTTGCAAAGCCTGGATCTTGCTGGTGTAGCAGCTATTATCACATTGTGGATTTTGCTGCACCCCACAAAGCATGTGCCATGGCGAGCATTGGGAGTCTCACCAGTGATTGAGGTCCTATGGAAGTGTTTAGGCTGGCAGTATGGAAGTGGTCACTGCTTTCCTTTTCTTTCAATTCAAGATATGTAGAGGCATCAGGTGCCTGCTTGCCTGGAGGTAAGATTGCTGGGCAGACAATTGCATGCGTGGCTGCAGGGGTACGCGTACATCCTGACGCACCCGGGCACGCCGTGCATCTTCTACGACCACCTGTGGACGGACGGCATGCTGAAGCCCAGCCTGTGGCGCCGGCTGCGCGCGCTGCTGGCGGCGCACACACTCCGGGACGGCGCGCAGCCGGGGGCGGCCAGCGCGCTGCGGCCGCTGCGCTCGGCCATCCTGCAGCTGCTCGCGCTGCGCCGCCGCGCCGGGCTGCACTGCGAGTCCCAGGTGCGCCCCATTCTTCCGTGCACTTGTTGACGTTCTGCACATTACACTAACTTTCAATCTGAAATGTGTTAGACCGCATTGGCCCGCAGTGCGAGTTGCGGGTGCTCCCCATTTTGCAATGCGCTAGGAGATTACAAGTTGCATCTGAATCTGTCCTGAGACCGCCAGATCGAACTGCCAATGGGCACTCCCAGCCTTTGCCATTCTGATGACGGCCGAAATTTGAGTGCATGCATGGCTTCAATCAAACCTTGGTGACAAGGAATGGCTTGGGGTTGAAGAGCGAGGCATCAATGTTGCTCTGCGTGTGCACAGGTGGACGTCTGTGAGGCGAACAACGAGGTGTACGCGGCGCTGATAGACCGGAAGATCACAGTGAAGATCGGGTTGGGAAGCTGGGACCCAACGAAGGCCAGCGTGAGCGTGGGGCAGAAGGCCTGGCTGCTCGCGCTGGCGGGGCCTGGCTTTTCTGTTTGGGAGGCCCACTTCTGACTCATGCTCGAGATTTATTGAGCGAGTCAGAACATTCGATGTTAGGGGACCGCGGTGCGGTGGCTACTGGGTATGCAGCGAACAAGAGCTGCATTAGTGATCATGCCAAAGGGGCCTGCCCAGAAGGAGCTGGTCCCCTGGTGCACAAGGGAACATTGTATATTAGGGAGATTGGAATGGGTGCAAATGCACACTGATATCTCGGGTGTTTGTGTGCCCGGGGCAGCATGCTAGCCGCTAGCCGCGGCGGCTGCTGATCAGCGCGCTGCAGCCTAGCCTAGGCTGCCTAGGCCTGCAGCTGAGCTTCGAGCACTGTGGCCGGCCAGTGTGGGTGCATGCAGAGCAATTCCAGACTGCTTGCAGAGGCTTGACTTGTGATATATATTTAAAAATGATGTAACGCTGTGTTTCAGTATGCAAAGGTCAAGACATGCGTGGAAAATTCTTGGAAGTCAAAAGCAAAAAATTGTAGATACGCATCTGAGGAAGATAAGAAGAGGCGTGGCTTTGGCGCGTGATGACGGTGCCACGACGGTTTCACTGAGCAGGAGTGGGCGCACTTGTTCGATATCCAAGGTGTTCCTTGATTGCACGAATAAGCATTTCACAAATCTTCATTATATATCCCAGCTACACCGTAAGCTCAGCAATTGGAAGTTCGTTCTGTCTGTCCAAAAGTCACCTATTAGAGACTGCTTGCGGACGTTTGGCGCCCTTCGTTGCTGCGTCAGACACAAATACGCGGCAACCCCCGGAATTTTCATCACCTTTGCAAACATGCTATCTTCTCAATCAGCCGCATCGATGGACCAGGTCTGGTTTGCCGCAGCGCGACAGTGCAGCCTCCACACTTCAAATTGCTCTCTCCATCAGACCCACCAGAGAAGGAAGGGCAGCGGCAAGTTGATACAATCGAAAGCCAGGGCTAGCCATTCTGACGGTGCTACAGGAGAAAAGGTGCTGAGACTTATTTTGCTCTCGCGTTTGCAGGCCTCTGTAGTTTCTGCTTCTACCCCTTGATAGCATTCAAACAATTTGAAGGTTGAAATTTGCAATATTCAGCCAATTTACAATCATGATCTCGTGCAGGGCGAGCAATCTCACCAGGAAGTGGCAGAGGAGCTCCTCAACCTGGATCCTGTTGCCCAAGCAAGGTACCGACTCAGTGGACCTCATGAAGACGCCTGCCGACTTCACTCATTTTATTAATTGCACATTTCAATGTGTAGACCTCCGTCAAACCTGAAAAAGGCCTTACATTTCTTGTTTCCCATGCACAGGCTGAAGCGTGTCGGAGAGGCGGCAGCCCTTGTGGCCAGCTTGCAGGTGCCTTTCAAGCTTGACTGTGCATCTGCTAATGTTTCCCCAGACATGCATAATATCTGTCCAGTGGAGTCTGGGCTGACTATCAGGCGTTGGCAATGCAGGCTCAGCAGGCAGCTCTTGAGAAGGAGATTGCACAGGCAGCACAGGCCTCAGCGGATGAGGCACGTCGATTGGAGGCCGATCAGGTGAGCTCCCAGGATCACACTGCATCGGGAGTAGGAAGTACCACACAAACACTGATAAGGAGACTCTCGTCAAGGAGCTAGGGTCTAGTCCTTACAGAGGCTGTAATTCCCAGAAGATAAGTAGATATCCTGTCTCAGAAAGTGCACCTTTTGTCAGATCCGGGCATGACTGCACTTAAGCATTACAAAGAAATCCAACATGGCTTGCATGAGCCATGCACTGCACATCCCGGGGAGGACTGAAGTATTGGAAGCATCAAGCACCTGGTCACCTGATTTCAGTGGCAAATCCGTCCACTTCTTAGTACGTATGTACGATCAGAGCGTTGACAGATGCACTGTCTTGTGCAGGCGCAGCGAGCTTCAGAGAGGGGGGCAGAGGCAGACGTCCTGGATGCAAAAAGGGCACTGCTTGAGGCTCAGCAGGAGCTTCAGAGCGCCAAAAGGGAGCGAGACGCACTCCTGACCAGCAGCAGCCAGGTGTGATTGGACCCTCCCCACCACTGTCGTAGAAAAATTCAGGTCCCGCTGGTCAGAATTTACCCCAAGTCTGACCCAGGAGAAGCTCCGTCTGTTGATCAGTATGCAGCCACTTGTCAGATGGAGAAAAGCTGACCTCTTCAAAGCTGTGAATGATTCCCTTGCAGGAAGGAGGCGCTTCACATTGACAGTGACAGTGCCTTGTCTGTGTTGCAGCAACATGTCAGACAGAAGGAAGGGGTATTCTAATTAGCTGTCAAGAAGTAATTAATTGCAGAACCATGCGCATCACGATGAGCATGACGCTGTCTAGATGAAAGAATGGTGACCCTTCCTCACCTTTGAAGGACTGTTTCCCTGCAGAGGGTGGCGCATTGAAGTGATCATCGGTGTGACTTGCCTGTCTGGCAGGATCTGGAGCGGTTGGAGTCTGCAAAGGCGGGAGCAGTGGCGGCAATGGGGGGCCTGCTGGCCGCACTGCCCTACCTGGCGGTGCATGGGCAGAACCAGGCCAGCGCGGCGCTGTCGGCTGCGCAGGTGGTGGCCTCGTGCCTGCTCTTCGGCGTCACCTACCGCTATGTGCAGTCGGCGGCTGCGAACAACCCGCACCTCAAGGGCGGCTCCGTGGCTGCCTTTGGCCTGGTGCGTAGATTTGCCCCATTCATTCTGTTTGTAATCCTATGATTGAGCTCATTGAATGTATGCGACATGTGTTGCGTTGCAAGGTTGCTGTCTGTACCTTGCAGAATGGAGACTTGGTGGCGTGTGAATTTCTGCTGTTTTGGGGAGCTCAGCAGCTCTGGCAGCTAGTTTGGGATGTGAAGTTTCCGCGTGATGTGTCCAGGTGCGAGGGCTGGCGTATGCGGATGCAGCGCAGGTGGCTGCAAGCTCAGCCGGAGGCAGCCCTGTGGATGTAGCTGTGTTCGGCTCTTCTGCGCTGGCTGCTGGGGAGAGCATGCTCACCTTTGCCTTTGCGGCGGCTGCTGTGGAGGCCGCTGCCAGGTTGAAAATTGTTCGGCCCTTTGGATTTGCTCTTCTTGAAGACAAGGAGCAGTGATGAGTATTTGAAGGTCTTTCATCGCCTTTGATGTTTTCGCTTGAAGTGTGTGATATTGTTGAGTATGAGAGGTGGGATAAGGAGTTTTTGAAGGGTACACATTGCTCCGGAGGTGACAATTTTGCAGTAACTCGGTGAAGGACGAGGGGCATGCGCATGAGACTGAGTATCCTTTTGAGTGTGTATTTCCAGCTTTCTCCCATATTCGGTCAATTCTCTGCACTCCCTTTGGAGGACTTACTTGTGCAGGCAGTCCCACTTGAAGCATCTCTATTGCATATTTACTCCACATTGATATGTCCGTGAGGCGTTGAGCTCTCAGAACAGATGCGCTCTCCAGTTGTGCCAGTTTTGCCAGTGTGAGCAGAACAGGAGATACATTGATGTCAATGCTGGCTTTTGTTGTGAGGGCTATGTGCACAGTTTGGCAGTCAATTACAGGATGGTGTTGCTACCGAAACATATACTTTTTTGTTGGCCTGAGAGCAAGGTCTGTGGTAATCGCTTGACTCGTGCCTGCAGCTGCATATGCATATGTACATTGTCTGTCACTCAGAGAAGATGTAATCCAAACTGAGCAGTTCAATGAGGACAGTGTGCTCAATTGCTGCACTCCCCAGGACAACTAGCATTTAATGTGAAGCAACAGCTTATTCGGTCATCAAGTAAACCCTCAAGCTTGCAAGACTTAATCAAAATCAAGATCTAGACTAAATCAGATTTTTTTGGTTTGCATGCACGCTTGATGCAGCCAGCACGCCTAAATTCAAACCTAAATCTGTCTACGAGCTGAGACATGGTACAATAAAAACAGTCCCCGCTCCTCATTTTCTAAAGACTATACTCGCAAATATCTTGAGGTATTTTTGTGGATACATTGGCATGAATTGATGCGCTATATAGCATATATGCACGCGCCCTGCACAGAAATACCACGACACCGAACTATACAAAATTTCCTGGGACGCACAGAGCTAAAAATTCGCACTGCTGCCCAAGTAAAAGAGAAGCTTGATCGCCACAATGAGGCTCACACATCAAGGAGGCCACAAGGCATGGCTGTGCATGTTGCCTGGACATAAATGCTTCAACTGTGGTATATGACGTGACCAATCACGCGCTTCCATACCTCAATAAGGACCAGTCTGACCTCATCCCTTGCATGAGAATTCACGCAGCCGCCTTTCGGTCTTTCTTTTGCAGTTACAAAAAGACACAGCTAATATTTGTGTCCTATCCTAGCAACCGAGCTCGCCAGCAGATGCACAACAACTTGTCATCGTTGGAAGTTCCCCCCAGCAGGGCAGGATTGCAGGTGACCTTCAGTCGAGCTATGCTGCGCAGCGATCAGGCGTCTTGCAGCACATCGGGCAGAAGGGTGTCAGCTTCACGCCGGGTGGAGGGGCCGGGCACATGGTGGTACAGGACGGCCATTCCCACGAGCGCTAGGAAGATCTCGATCGTGGCTGGAAGCCTCAGTGCGCTGGAGTACAGGCCCGCCCCCGCCAACTTCTTTGCTGCTGCCACAAACTGCGTCTTCTCTTGAATGCCAACCTGCGCACATGTGAACACATATCACCCTTCGCCCCTGCAACCAGTGAAGTAAGACTCCCCTCCTTCCCAGCATCAGTCCTCTTGCACACAAATGAAATCTACAGCCTACTTTGCAGGTTCCTGTTAATCTTGATCACCAGCTGCCATCTCATCCGGAGGCATCTGTCATCATGGAGGTCAATTTCAGAGCAGCACAGCAAGTTTACCGCCATGGTGGCAAGGCCCATGATGAAGGTGGCCCTGCCCAGGAACGTGTGCCAGGGGGCCAGAGCTTCACGGTTGGACTTGGAGAATGTTGGATAGAGGAATGCAGTGAAGCCCAAAATCGCCTGCAAGACATGTCACACATCATCAAACCTGTTGTACCATCACTTGTGGCCATTTATACCAGGCACTTTGGGTAGGATGCATAATTCAGGCCGCCTGGGAGGCTTACCTGTAGCCCAAGAAGGATCAGTGTGAAGATGCCCAGGTATGAATGTGCTGAGTACAGGTTGGGGATCGGCAGGGGCTTCTTTAAGTTGTGCGACTGAAAGGCAGCAATCACGCCCAGCACAGCGGCCACCACTGCAATGATCTGCAACAGGGCGTGGAGGAGCTTTCTCTGACCCCTGCGCATGGATGCAGGTCAGCACAAGCACAGCTCTACATTGCTGATCAGGTACATTAGCGCTAAGCAACTTCCAAGATGGGTAGGTAGATGGATCCACATGTTCATTCCCCGTCACACCAGCCTTGCAATTAGAGATGCTTGACATCTCCACCTGTCCAGGTTGGAGGCCACGGGTGCCCGGTAGGCTATGACTGCCTCGCCCATGAGCACTGGGAAGGCCAGGGTCATGAGTAGAGGGTGCCAGTTGAAGATCACTCCGGTGTCATTCACTAGAAGATTGATCTGCAATGCATCAAGTCACCACGTGAAAGGCCAGGGCTGCAGACATGATGCGGTACTCTGAACATGGCTGTCAACATGCAGAAATATGATGCTGTGAGTTGAGGGTGCACTCGCTCACCCGCTTTGGAGAAAATGCCACACCACCAAGGTCATGTAGCACCCAGACGGCAACGAGTATAAGTGTGACTACCTGCAATACCCTGCAGGATGGACAACCGCATGATCACCGGGAAAATACTGGCCATTACGTCATGGAATTTGGGATGTGTAGCCTGGCATGGAGCACTGGACAGGGACCTTCTCTGCCCTACTGAGTGCACATTATCACATCATACGCAATACTTGTCACAATTTCTATGGTTGACCAGGTCAGACATTGAAAAACTTCAAGAAAGACAAACCTTGTGAAGATAGAGAAGGCTCTGGGTGCAGGTGGTCCCAGCCAAAACACTGGACCGTTTTCAGACATGTCTGAGGGCCTTGTGGTATTGTAAAGGGAACTCCGGAGTCAATAGAAGCGATAAAGCAATCTGAATTTCGTACGTTCTCCCAGAACAGGCTCTACATCACCATCACCAAACGACTTTTATCTGTAAAAGCTTCTTCTCCACTGGAGGGCTCCAACTTAGCAGCACACTTTTGATAAAGATCTTAGTCTTCCCCAAATGATCTGTGCAGTGTAATCACTGAGCTGGACGAGAAAGCCTCTGACAAATTCCACGACATGCAGAAGGAACGCCTCTGATCGCCTTGACATTTCTTGCATGCCATGTTGGTGGAAGCTGCATCTCAACATTGACTCTTCTCACCGCATACAACCTCGATTGAAAGGAAAAGCACGTCTTGGCAAAACCCTCTTGTATGTGTTTAGCAGAAAAGGAATTCGAAGAAGTTGCCAAAAGGTGCATGGTCGACACTCATGAAACGCGCCTTTCAGGTAAACTGAGTGATCTCCCCGTTTCGCAGGAATTTTGCTGCCTTAAATTATACATGTGACGAAGAAACATGCTTGCAAAGGATCAAGGTTCTCTTTGCTTCTCTTATGCTTCTGTTGGAAAATTGAAGGAGGACCTCATGACTTGAACATCAACATACCTGGGTGCTGTGAGCAGGTGATCACTGACGAGGACATTTACAAGTAGCCAATGGCGCCTGTTCCTTCGGTAAGTGGACTTCACATCTGCATGTACTGTTTGTTGCATGGTCTGATATACACAGATTGCTCTTTGCAACTAAAGTGGTCCACTTGACATCCGTATCACAGTCTCTGCTGCTGTGGTATGTGTTCAGGGAGCGGACAAGGACGTTTTCCTGGGTTACGGAAACATCGTAGGCTTCCTCATTGCAGTTCACGTGGTCGCCTTCCTGTTCTGGCTTTACATGCTGGCGCGTGGAGGCAACAGGCCCTCAAGAAAGGTGGCGACAGACTGAGGGTGGCGATATTGCACAAAGCAACACAGCAGTGACCAGGAGTGCAGGCGCTGTGAGCTTGATCATACAGCTTCCAGGCATAAGAAGTAGAGCTCCAGCCTATTGTCCCTTTCGGGCAGCACACAAGCTCCTTCAGGCAGCAGGAGAAGACACACGCTGGAAAGAGAGACTCTGCTGCAGAAGAGAGCTGTGACGCAAGGGATCTTTGAACCAACATGGCGTAGCCCATAGAATCATGTTGGCGTTCATTGAGCACAACACCACTCATGAGCACAAGCAGCTGCTGCATAGGGGCTTCCACTTGGTTGAGCACCAGCACTCCCCACATGCGCTGCATGGGGCAGGAGCCCTGATAGCCATTCTGATGGTGGTGCACTTTGTGGCCATCGGGTTCCTGATTTACCTTTTCTTGAGGACTAGTGACACAGCGCCATCCGCCAAAAGGCGGGCTGTCAGGCCAAAGGAGGCAGAGCGTGTCGTGCAGCCACCGCCCCGCCCAATCAGATGTGTCGCCGATGGCCCCAGTGCAGCTGTGCAGTGGCAGAGGTAGCTGTCCGACCATTAAACCTGCTGAATGAGCAGCGCAGCTCCTGCAACATTAGAATGATGATGAGGAAGAGGACAGTGAGATCGAAGTGCAAGCTAGTTGGCAAGTGCATGGGCTCCTGGGCTTTCAGACTGGCAGGTGATATTTTAGTACCGTATCCTTGCATGAAGTTTGGGAGAAGAATATAAAGTCTGTGAGCCTGGGCTTCATTGTGAAATTGTTTGGTCCCAAGTGACATGAGAAGTGCGAGCTCGTGGCTCAGATTTCTTTGCACTTTGCTGCATGTGTTGCTGGACAGGAATCTACAGGTTTTGCAGACTGGTGACCTTGTACTCTATGCATACGTGTATTACATAATCGTGAGCTTGCTGAACAAACCTAGCTGAGCTGGAACTTTGCGATTGCAAACATTATGTACAGGTCTGGTCAAGTGCCAGAAGGCAAGTGGTCTCTGCAGCCAAAGAGCTGCTTATACAAGCACAGATGTACACTTTGTACGTCTCCGGACATCACATGTTTATTAGTGCACTGGCTGCTGTTGCTGCTGCTAAATTTCCTGGGTTTTAATTTTGCTCCAAAACCGCCTTCACACGCTTTGTGCTCTTGAGATGAGATGAGATGAGATCATCTTGCAAGCTTCAGAGCAAATTTGGAGACTTTGGGGACTTTATTGTGTCAGGGAGGCAAGGCTGCGCAAAGCCTTCCATCACTGATGGCATCAGTCAATCTCACCTATGTACCTCTGAACTGGCAGGATCCGAACAGGTCAACACAGTTCAAGCACCAAACAGAAAAAATGCAAACTTCCAGCTCAAACGCGTAGCATGCATCCCGAGCTGTCTACTGTTCAATTGCACAGCTCATTCATTGGGCAGTCTGCATTCAGATGGTGCGCAGGCTTGTCCGCAGCTGAGAACTTCTTGGCCAGCTCGCCGTAGTACGCTGAATGGATGTTGCCATACAATGCCGTGCCATGCTCCGCCAGCAGCGAAGTGAGGTATGACAGCACCAGAGATGTCTTCTTGTATGGAATCTGCATGCAACCAGATATGTGTCAGTGCACCCTGCAGGTGGAACTTGAAGCAATGCACACAGGTGAGTGCATGCTTAAGTATCACTGCAGGGAGCAGATACAAAGTCTGCATGCTCAAATTTCAGTGCAGTCCGCAGTTGCAAAGGTGGAAGGACAGAAGAAGGGCGCACCTCTTCGCTGCGCTCCTTCCAGACGGTGTCCCGGTTGAAGCACTTGTACTTGCTGCACAGCTTCTGCATGTTCTTGAGGGGCACGGTTGACTGGATGTACAGCAGCGACCCCGGCTTCACCTTCAGCTTCCTCTCCAGCACCTCAGCAGTCTGCGCCTCATCCACCTGCGATACAGAAACGTTGATTTCAACAGGTGCTTGACGCGAAGCGATCTACTCTCTATGCAGATGCAAGACTCCTGGGTGTTCCACCGTCCAGCCTCATATGAAAAAGCAGCGCTCATGATTGAGAAGTTGGGCTCACCCAGCACTGGTAGTTGTTGTTGAAGAGGGCAGAGCTCTGGTCATTTCGGTCCTTTGCTGCAGCGCAGTGCTCCTCCCAATCTGCCTCGATGCGCACATGCACGCTCACAAACTCCTTTGTCCCGAACTGGCGCGCCACCTCCTCCAGCATCTTCTGCGCCTCGCTCGCGTACACATCTGCTGGCATGCACCGACCAGGTTAACACCTTGAATTCCATTTCTAAAGAGTTTGCATGGGCGCTCGCGGATTTATAGGAGCTCCTGTCGAGCCAATGCCAAGTGCTTGGCTCGTCACTCTGCAAGATAGTCTCAACATGGCTGGCACTTGTGGGCACCTGACACCTGCAATGCTGAAAGGTCTCTCCATGCAGGACCTGCACTCTGAATGAGCTCGCTACAGCCGAATGTGTTATTAACGATTTAGCACGTCAGGTGCAATGCAGCACATGATACGCACGGCAGCCACGACATTCACAGGAGCGCATGACATTAAGAGGAGCGCATGAGACGCACGGCAGCACATCTAATGCACAGCTGCGCATAAGATGCACAGGAGCACATGAATTGCACAGCTGCACATGACATGCACCGTGAGATACACTGCAGCACATGAGACGCACAGCTGCACATGAGACGCATAGCAGCCATGAGATGCACAGCTGCTTAAGAGATGCACGGCAGCGGATGAAATGCATGAGATGCACAAGCGCTGCAGTGCAGACGCGCACCGGAGGGCTTCAGCGCCTGGCGGAGGCTGTCAGGCGGCCAGAACTGGGGTTGATCAGCGCCGTCGATGGTGAAGAAAGTGGAAGCTCCGCTGAGGCAGATGACGCCGTACTCCTGAGCCCACGCGCGGTGCGTTGCCTTGTTCACTGCCTGCGGCGCCTTCTCGCTCAGCTGCTGCTGCAGCATGCATGCAGGCGTCCTGTCTGCCGGCAGCTCCCATGCGATCTCAGCACCTGCGTTTACAAACCCATTTTGTTTCTTGTGATGAAGCCTTGACTTCAGGGACTGTGCGTCCAGAATTTGGGTGATTTCCGCTTTGCTTTTTATGTGTGCTCATTTCTGCTTGTTGTCTCTGCTTGTCATGGGGACTTCTTCCTGGTGTTTTTCTGATATCCTCCTATCTGCAAGCGTGCTGGCTGACACGTCCAGCTGCTCAGTGTTGCTCTGGGCTCTTTGAAAGAAGAGTGCTTCTGGACAGATGATCCCAAAGGGGTGTATCTGCTTGGCCTTCTTCTTCTTTCTGTAAACCATCACCTCAGAACATCGCATTGTGAGCTCCTGCTTGTGAGAAGGACACAATGAAAGTACAACAGAGGAAAGCACCAGGGCAGGAGCAGGGGCGGGCCTCACCGTACTCCTTGGCGAAAGTTTCAAAGTGCTCAGCGTCGTAGAAGTGGTTGAAGGGCAGTATGAGCAGGTAACTGGGCTCGTGCTCCGCCCACCACTGCACCATGGGGGGCACCACAAAGATGTACCCATGCCTCTTGGCAGCCTCCAGCCCCTTCAGCACGCTCAGCTGAGCGTTCACGATCCCCTTGCCAAATGGCTCTGCACCCCACAGAAACACAACCGCCATTCAACACCGCAGGACCATGGCATCCAAATGAGCCTCACACCTGTAGCATGAGATCAAGGCAAGGATGCAAATCCAAGGGGTGAATCAGCAACATTGGGCGAATCAGCAACATGTAAGACATAATTCCTTTGACCTATTCATGTGTGTCCTCAAGCCACCTTTCGATGGAGGGGCTCAAGCGCAAGAGTGGCACAGCAAGCGGATGGCGTTAGGACGCACGGACTACAAAGTAGGTCTTCCCATCGGCGCTTTTAAGGCGCCCGTCAGCGACAGCGACAGACTTATGGGACCCGTGCAAATCTCGATGGGGCTCCCTGGCCTTTGCCGAGCCCACTGCAAGCGTGCACAGCAGCACTGCCACGATAGTGGTCCTCCAAAGTTGAGCCATTTTGCGAGTGTTCATGTACTCCTTTATTGTCTACCCACCATCAACAAATCCTGTGATCAACCAATATTTTTGCTCGACCTGTGCACTGAACAAACATGATCTGACTGTGCTATCAGGCCAGAGTTGTGGAGTCATTGGAGGTTCAGTGGTACATACTTCAGTGATGAAACAATGCACTGCCTTGATTCGATGATTTAAACGACTTTACAAAATGTTGGAACGATAGTACAGGCATCGACGAGCTAGCGTATTCCTGTTCCACCCACCTTGCGATCGTGGGACAATGGGAAATTTAAGGGCTCGATTTATCAATACTTCTTCTGTAGCTCCGTTTCGCCTGTCTGCCGGCTGAGAGGAGAACAGACGGGCCCACAGATCTTGTCCTATATTTTCCGGAACTACCCTCAGCTCAATTCCGAGCTACCATGCGTCAGGCGCAGCACCATTTCACGATTTCATGCAATCAAGCCCCACTGTCACCTGTTGAAGTTTCAGGCGGTGGTCCGACTACGAGAAAACAAATCCTAGCAGGCTTCGTCTCGGAGGTGGACGCTGACCAGTCTCCTGCGCCGTTCTTTTGACTGCAACCCAATCAGGCTCTTATATTTAGTCATTCCCAAAACGCCGTCAAGCGCGTGGGAGCCAAGAAGCTTCTGTCACACGCGAACAAAAATCTCAGAAAATCAGCAGCCTCGCCCCAAAATTCATTGCTCAGCTCCTGCTTCGTGCCAAGCCTGACGTCCTTTGCGCCCAAGCATCATCAGGTGAGAGTGCTCTGTCCTCCTGTGCGCGGGTTGTCAGCAGAATCTGTCCTACAAGACAGGTGCTCCTGAGGCGGCTGACATGCATGGTTGGCCTTATAGCCTATGTAAAGTGATGTGCAAGTGTTTTGGTGATCATGTTGGAGGTCTGTGTGGGTTTATGGTCAAGGGTGCCTTGGCGGTAGCTTTTGACCCAGATTGTCTTTTACCACTGCTGTTGCTTCTCCATTCCCTGCCAGGCTGTACTTAGGAGCACCTTTTGTAGCTAGTTTGCCCGACGATGTGGCTCATCAGTGTTGGCCCGCCGTATTGACGGGAATACGTGGAGCAGAGGTTTTCCTCTAACCTTGGCACTCTGTCCTCAAAGGTTGTCCCGGCACTGGTTTGTCTTTCCGGACATTATAACGGTGTCTGGTGAATGTGGCGGTCCGCTTTTAAAGGCGGCCGTGGTCGTCGAAGAGCTTTCTTGCGGATCACTTTTGAACAGTTTAGTCAGGCACTTTTCTGCCGGTGTCTGTCGATTTTGCTGGAAATTGTTCTGTTCGAGAAGTAGCATTGAGGCATCATTCGGTTGCCTTCCGTTGTGTATGGTAGCTTTGTTCTTTTCAACAACTTTATTGGCAGTATGGATTGTAAATAAGGTTGGAAGGCTCTTGAAGCACATTGAAAACTGATCATATGTGTGCTTTGTGCAGATTTGTTTTGCAGAGCTATTGACAAGCTATTGACAAGCTTGAAAGATGCAGATCTTCGTCAAGTAAGTTCCAAGTGCTGCGTGGCTCAGTGTGAAGTGTTTTGTGGCTCACTGACGTCTTGTGCAGTATCGCTGGCTTGATTTGCTCACTGTGATTTACCTGTTGACACATTCTGTGTTCTTTACGAGCTCATAGATTCTTCTCGTCTGCAGGACCCTGACCGGCAAGACCATCACCCTGGAGGTGGAGTCTTCGGACACCATCGAGAACGTGAAGAGCAAGATCCAGGACAAGGAGGGCATCCCCCCTGACCAGCAGCGCCTGATCTTTGCCGGCAAGCAGCTCGAGGATGGCCGCACTCTGGCTGACTACAACATCCAGAAGGAGTCCACCCTGCACTTGGTGCTGCGTCTGCGTGGAGG
>JADEYI010000164.1_pt1 | contig 122771 bp, 197 predicted proteins | sample 8542331 | NCBI WGS metagenome assembly JADEYI01 (sample SAMN16510988, study PRJNA670497) | mine drainage metagenome | isolation source: biofilm near Copperflume 1 | place: Germany: Marsberg coppermine Kilianstollen | collected 2018-02
CAATCAACCGTGGGCACGGTGCTCAGTATTTATATCGCCCCCCGCCAGCCGGGGCTAGCTTCTCTTACCATGCCATAATATCCAATGCTCACCTGGTAGACTTCGGCGGTGAGGCAGTCGGCTATGGATGAACGGTTGGCAGGGGTCAGTGCCTGGAAGATGTCCATCTCCCCCAGAACCTTGCGCAAAATAATGACTAACTCTTACTATGTAAGCCTGATTGACTGTCAAATCAGGCGCTGCACTTGCGCAGGCTTCAGACGCCAGCACCTTGTGACACACTATGACTGACTGTTATAAAAAGAGGAATGAGTGGCTGCCAAATCAGGTGTTGAGCTATCACAGCCCTCAGACAACACCACCACCTTGTAAGAATGCATGACTGACTTTCACAATTGCAAGGATGATTGACTGCCTGATCGGACACTGCACTGCCGCGGGCGTGAGAGCCTTATCATGCAGTCTTGAGAGTATTCAAAATCATGTAGCAGCGTGTCTGGGAAGCTACATGCAATCTAGACAATTGCAAAATGCCTATGATGTCCTTGACTTCCGTCTACTGAAGCTCGCGCCAAGCTTCATCTGGGCGTCTGTATGTGTAGTTCAAGTTTAAAAATCACTTCAAATGTGATGTTACTCACCTCCTCGTAGCGCCGCCGCTTCTGCATGCGCGCCGCCAGCACGATGGTCCGGAAGGTCGAGCGCTCCATGGCCCAAAGAACGCCGTCGGAGACCGCCTGCGCATGCATGCACACGCCAGTTCAGTGCTTGTCACATCACCCCTCACATGGAGCACAAGAAACACGTATTAAAAAAACACTTCAAGTGTTCTTTCTGCTCTATCTGCTGCACAAGGCAGAACGCGTCTGCAGGCACATGCCTTGGTAAAGCCTGGCAGATTACCTGCCCCTCGGTGGACTCGCCGAATCCCAGCACCACTCACTCAACGACCCCCTGTCAAGGCCAAGGAACCATGCCTGTCCCTATTTGCACGTGTCAACCCACGAGAGTCCCTATTTGCACGTGTCAACCCACGAGAAGCAGTTTGGTGCTTGCTGACGCCAGACCCAGCCTGCCGCCATTGCTGAACAGCACGAAGCTGCCTAGCTCATTGGAGCAGAGGGGAAAGATCTGCTAAGTGCACACCGCACCTCGCCGGAACTAATACCAGGTGTCATTGTGTACTAGTATTGTTTTGCGCAGAATGGCAAACACTTGGCAATCGAGGAATACTGTGAAACTTTTCTGCGCTTTCACCTCTACCCTTTTCAAGTCCCTTCTGCGCTCAACTACATAAGAATATCCATCCGGTCTGGCACGCTGCAGTCGACAGTAGCGGCATGTGCTCACCCTGACAGTGGCTGCTCTGGGGCAGTTGTACATGAGGGCCAGCTCCCCAAAGGCGCCCGCGCCCTCGTACTTGAACAGCACCCTCTCTCCATCTGCCGAGCTCTTGAACGCCTCAAACACGCCGCTCTGGATCACATACAGATTATCCGCTGCCTCCCCTTCCCTGCACATTCATTTCAGACTGTTTACTATTCTCCGCCTTCCCACGCTATGTGCCCCTCAGCAGGATTTTCATGCATCTCTAAGAAAACCCCCTGTGATTGCGTATTCTCCACCAGCTTTGTCAAGGTCATCTCCTCATTAAATTACCAGGTCTTCAGGTTTCACTGACACACGGTGACGCTGCTTGACTGCTAGTGTTAGTCTGTGTCTCTGTCTGCATGTTCTAATGTGTGTTGAAACAAATGAGGCAAATGCCGAGTGTTCTCTCAGCGCTTGACATTGGCAGCTGTCCCCTGGGGAAGCAAGATTATGTCCCACCTGATAATTATTTCTCCAGAGCTGACATCCCTCCTGAACATCGCGCCAATCACATCCTGCTTCTGCTCTTCGTCCAGGTCTGCAGAAAATCTTTAAGCTTTCAGAGAAAGAGGAATGCTGACATCGAGGCAGAGCAAGCGCCAGAAATCAGGGAAAGGGCTGCCACGCAGTCTGATTAAGTGGAAGTTTGTGCACCTTGAAAAAGAAAGCACTGTCCCAAGGCAGTGACGAGGCCGCTGTCTTCCGTTTTCAGGATTTTCCTGAGACCTTTGGCTTCTGCTATACTGATAGAGAAGCTCTTAACTTCGGCACTGACCTGCGTTGCAGGCACACAGACACTCGCAAGATAGCAGAGAAATTATATTTCCTTCCTTTCACATGACACTGCCAGAACCTTTTCTTTTCTGGGAGATAGCAATCAGTAGTGATTTCTCAGGCAATGAGCTTGTTTTGAGCCTCCGCACCGATCCTCGTCGGGTTCTATAGGCCAGGCTTTGCCTTATTGGCAAAGGGGCGGCGATTTCTTGCTCATCGCGGTGCTCCGCGTCTTCATTTGTGCCTTCGCTAGGGCCAGCTTTGTTCTCTGGATTCACTTGGATTAGACTCGGAACCTTTGTAGCCTTGCTGCCGACGCAGCCCATGATGGTGCGAATTGTGTCTATTTAATACATCAATAACGCTCTATAGTGCTCCTTCATTCATGTCTGCAGCGGTTGCGCATCAGCTGGGCAAGCTGTCCTAGGAGCTATTTTTGGAGCCTTGGCGCGTTTCCTCATTTGGCATGTGGTGCATGCATAGATGAACACACTGCCTTGAAACCTTGCTCTTCTCAAAGTGCAGAATAGAATTTTTTTGTGGCTGTTTTCAAAATTTAGTCTATAGATACACGTTCCCACTTGCAAGACTCCGTTGCCACGCTTGCCTCGATCACATCCTGCCTCGTTGTGTTCTACCTGAAACGCTATATCAGCAAACATGGGTCTAGGAAGGGCTGAAGCAGATCAGGAGATCATCAAGCCTCTCAGCTTCAAGGCGCAGCAGTTCAAGAGACTCGTGCTAGATAATAAGCTGGAGTTCCTGCTAGTCAGTGATCCTGAGCTAGACAAGGCAGGCGCAGCTGTCGATGTAAGTTTCTTGGCTCGATGTTCCTACTAACAATCATATTAATATTTTTTTCTCTCCCTATGCCTTGTAGCTGCGCTCTTCCAGCACCTGTGTCATCGTAGCAATGTGAGCCTCATTGGCTCAGCCTTCGACATATTTAAACGAGAGCGATTTCCACAATCATGAAGGCATCATCTAGCTAGCATACCTTGTTTGGGATTCATCCAACTCTGCTGTGTCCCTCCTGGCTTCAGGTGCGCGTGGGCAGCTTGCTGGACCCCAAGAAGATGCCTGGCTTAGCACACTTCTGCGAGCACATGCTCTTCTACGCCTCTGAGAAGTATCCAGAAGAAGATGCCTACAGCAAATTTCTGGTGCGCCGCTTATCCTTTACTGTCCACAGCCATTTACGGTTGGCAGGCACCGCCTCTACCAGCCCACGCCCACATTCATTCGGCCACTGAGTTGAAACATGATTATTGCAGTGTCTCTTGTACATAGTATGCAGAGTCACTTGCCCTCTTCTGGATTGAGTCAGATTACTGCTGCTGCACAATGCCTTTGGCAATTTGGTCTGGCAACTAACCGGCTTGGCGTCTGCTTCCCTGCAGTCAGAGCATGGAGGACACACAAACGCATACACAGCCGCAGAGAGCACAAACTATCACTTTGACTGCAATTGGGATTCATTGGAGGAAGCGCTCGACCGCTTCGCCCAGGTGATTTCCCTTGACTGCCAGACAGAGCACGAAGTGCGCACATCATGGACCTCTTCTGTTTTGAGGCACTCCCTTGTGGTACTTCCATTCACTTCCATTCTCCTAGCACAAGATAAGCATGTGTGCATGTTAAGTTAGCATTGGGAATGTTGCTGAGATGTTGTGGGTCTTTGCATGCAGTTTTTCATCAGTCCCCTCATCTCTGAGGACGGCGTGGAGAGGGAAGTCAACGCTGTTGACTCTGAGTGCGCCCATCCATCATCATGAACTGTCCTTCAAACAGCCTGAGCCACCAATTTCCTTGTTTCCCACAGAAACTACTCAATCTTTTGCTGTCAATGCGCTTCTCAAGCTAGATCGTGCATGCCCCTGGGCATTGTGTGCACCTGCACACTAAGGAACTCGAGATGAAGTCAGTGAGAGTAACCCATTTTGCAATTGGCGTTTGCTGCAGGCACAACAAGAACTTGAACACAGACGCCTGGCGGCAGATGCAGCTCTGGCGACACACTGCCAACCCCGGCCATCCATTCAATCGCTTCTCGACAGGCAACCTGGACACCCTCCTACACACACCCAAGGTGCATCCCAGAACGATGCCCTCTGAGGGCGAACCTTCTGCAGAATATCTGCCGTAAGTTCGTTACTGAGCCCTAATCTGCAGCAGAGAGGGGCTGTGGGTAGCACTTTGTATTGAAGGAAAAGTACGGTAACATTATTGTCTCATGTATGCCGAAGAGGGAGGCTGGTGTCGTACTGAGAGTGAGTCAATCAGGTGTCACCTGCGTAGGAAAGGGGCTGGTTCTAAATATTTGAGCATGTGCCAATTACTTGTGTGAGGAAGGTGATCAAGAGTGGCACGGAATCTGACAATTATGGGCTGCCACGAGATGCTTTCCCACCCTCATTCAAGTCCTTTCTGAAAGATTGCCATTTGTCATGTGTGCAGGACCGGGGCCTGATCCCCCACGAGGAGGTGCAGGCGTTCCATGCGCGGCACTACAGCAGCAACCTGATGAGGGGCGCCCTCGTGGGCCGCCAGCCGCTCGCTGAGCTGGAGGCTCTGGTGCGCGCCAAGTTTGGCGCCGTGCCCAACACCGACCTCCCAGTCCCCCACTTCCCTGGTGCGATCCATTCTTTCTAGCATACTTGAGGTTATCACTAGAATAATCCAGAAAAACAATTGTTGTACTGGTAGTATTTAAGAAACCTCTAGGTTCTTTGCATGCCTGACCCCTCACTTTGCCCTTGATGCTGACATGACAGGCACTGATAGATCTCACAAATAAACAATTGTGGTCTGGGGGCTCAGCATGCTTCTTGAAGGCAGTGCATTGCCCATGCTGTCCTAGAAAGAGACGTGCACAACTCAGCGTCTGTGACTGAAGTTGGTTGTGTGCATGTGCAGAGGACGTGTTGACAGAGCAGCAGACGGGGCAGCTGCTGCGGGTGGTGCCCCAGAAGGAGGGACACAGGCTGGACCTGCAGTGGGCGGTGCCACCAGAGCAGACAGTCTACCGAGCCACCCCCTGCGGCTACCTCGGCCATCTCATTGGGTAAGCAATCTGCCGCTGCACCAATCGACACCATTTGTAAGAAAGGCATGGCGCAGTTGCAACCTGCAAGTGCAAATTGGGGATGATAGAGACGCAGAATCCGCAAGACCCATAAGTATAGGGATCTCTGATTATGCGAAGAATTAAAGCCGAGGATGGCGCAGCTGCGGTCCTGAAAGCCCCCATGGAAGAACATCACGAACCAGTTTCTTCCAAGGCCTGCCCTCTATTAAGATTAGGTATAGATATTTGCTTCACGGCCACGCAATTGACTGCATATTCGCTGCATCTGTCCTGTGCATTTCCAGTGTGACCATGTCTTTTCTATTTTCCCAGGTGCGCTGACGAGAAAACATGGTGTTTGTGTTCAGGCACGAGGGCTTTGGCAGCCCATTCGCGGTGCTGAAGGCGCGGGGATGGGCGACCGGGCTGTCTGCAGGAGAGGGCGGCAGCTCATTCTCTGCGCGCTCGTTCTTCACTGTCGGCATCAGTCTCACCGACGAAGGCAAGTCTGACTGCGCCCCTTTGCTCGGCAAGGCGGCTCTACAGGGTCTTGTGCTGACTTCACTGCTGATAAAAACCAGCTGTGTTGTCTTCTGCAGGTCCTTGTGAAGTCGCCTTCATTGTGAGGTCACTTTTTGAATTGGGCTCACTTGGACTCTTTACTGCCCGATTTAGATACCCAAATGATCGATCATGGTTGCAGTAGGTGTTGTTATCCTTATTGTCATGGCAAAATGACTGGCGGCCTCTGATGAATTCGTGGCTCACGGAGTGAACGTCATGCTGGGGGGTTGCAGATTATCATGTGGGCTTTGATGATCTTGGAGGTGGTTGGTGCAGGCCTGGAACATGTAGAGGAGATTGTGGGCATCATCTTTGCCTACATTGGGCTTGTCAGCAAGCAGGATGGCGTGACAGCTGAAAGGTGAGCAACTTGCTTCTCCTCTCCATTCTACCTGATGTGACAGTTGCCAGCCTGCTGAGATTGCTGGGACACATTCTATCATTTATGTCATATCTGTGGCCTCTTGTGCCTCCGTATGGCAATACTACACTGCAGGTCGCTGTGTTACTTTGTCAGAAATTCGGCCTGGGTTCTGGCGTTGAGTTTAAATTTTGTGTGCCTGCGTGCTCAGGTTCAAGCAGTACAGCGACCTTGCACAGCTGCGCTTCAACTTCTCAGGTGGGATTCTGTCAATGTACATTCTCATCCCGGTACAAGCAGTGGGCAAAACCAGTTACATGGGTCCCTCTCACTACTTGGGTGTGGGGGTGGGTCTGGCAAATCCCAGCTGATCATCCGTGAAGGTTGTGCCTTCTCTGATGCTCTGTTGCGGGTTTGTTGGCAGATCCGCAACACTCGCTCTTCCGTTCCACTCTTTTTAAATGGGGGACCTTAATCTTGTGATCCCACCTCGGAAGGGTGGGGGAAGTCATTCGGGCTTGGCTGCCACCCTCATGCCAAACCCTCAAAAGCCAACCATATGATTCACACTGGGTTGCACAATGATGAGCAAGGTCATGGTGTGGTGTGCTGCAGACAAGCAGGGCCCGCTGGCGATGGCGCAGTATTTGTCCTCCAAGCTGCAGGAGGTGCCTGCTCAGGACGTGCTCCTGGCCCTTCACAACGTGCCCCAGGTGCGTACAAATCAATGACACATATTGCCCACACATGATCTCTAGGATTCAGGATTGCCGTCTGAGGGCGAAGGCATGCGCGATCTTTGACATTCAAAGGTCCCTTGAGCAGCACTTTCAGCAATGCAAAGGCACCCTCACTGAAGCCCTTTTCGAATCCATCCTCTGTATAGAAACACACGGAAACGCACGGAAACCCGTCATTATTGCCTGCCTGTGACACGATATCACCCGTCCTTTGCTGCATGCGGGTAGACACGCTTCAGTAGCAGTTCTGCTTTGTTGTGGAGGCATGTGGCCAACAATTGACAGTGTCTGATTTTGGGGTGGCCTGTTGCCTTGAGCAGGAATTCAGCGAGGAGGCCGTGCGCGCAGTGCTGAAGGAGCTGACACCGCGCAACCTGCGCATGATGATCGCCTCCAAGCGCTACAAGGTGCACACAGGACCCCTCCTCATCAGATCACAATGTCAGTAAGATTAGCAGCTGGTGTGCCTCCACACAACAGCAGTGAGGAGCATGGCAGGATCGAGCTAGAACCTTACAGGCGAAGTAGGGATCCTGCTTTGATGTGTTGCACAACAGGCATGCCCTTGAAAGGCAGAGCTAGGTTCGGGCAAGCATGGCAGCTCGGGACAGCTATCTCAGGGACAGAGTGCCTTCCGGTGCTGTCATATTGCAAAGATGTCCCATTTCCCCAAGACATGATGCCCATGGCGCTGGCTGCAGAGCCTCTACCCTTGTCAGGCGCTGCTGCCGGTCTTGCCTTCCACAGCCTTTCTCATTCTTTGCAATGCTGGATCCATATGGCTGGTGCTGCAATAAGTGAGCAGGTTTGGAAGGCAAGGCCCAGGAAGCAGACCAGCATGCTTGGAAGTTTTCAGCAAGCCCCGTTGGCATCATGCTGTCTGGCAGTACCCAATAGCACTTAAGGCCCAATTTAGCAAGAGGGATAATTCATAGTCAAGAGTGTTGATGAGGAGAGCATGAGGTCTTGTGGGGCAACCGGAAAACACAGGCTGGCAATGGGAAACTGAAGGGGACAGTGATGTGGTATTTGCAGGGCCAGACGACGTTGACTGAGCCCTGGTATGGGACGGAGTATTCCCAGGAGGCGATCTCCTCAGAATGGCTCAGCGCCTGGGCCTCGGCTGTTGCACCCCCAGAGCTGCACCTGCCCCATGACAATCCCTTCATCTCCTCTGACTTCACCCTCATAGATGTGCGCACACCCCTTCCCAGTCCAGACTCACCCCTTCATTGCATGCATGCATGAAGGTGTGAGCTTTCGAGCCTAGCGACTCCTCTAAGTCTACATGTTTGCAGAGTGGCTGTCAGTGCTGCCCCTACCTCGCCTGCATGTCTTGGTGACAATCATTGTGCCCGGTCAATTCTGTTAATCATCATATGTATCTCTGTGGACCCTAAGGCCTCAGATGACCTGTAAGTGGGGCAGTTTAATACAAGACATGCAAAGCAGGGATGCTTAGAGACAGTTCATAAGCTCACCATGGCCACTGATACTCATTGCAGCTAACATGCTAATGTTTGGGTGATGATGCACAGGTGAAGGACACCGAAGAGGCCAGGCCGGAGGTGTGCCATGAGGGCTCGCTGCTGCGCATGTGGCACAAGCCCTCCACTCGCTTTGACACCCCCAAGGCCGTCATCTACCTGCACTTTGCATGCCCCGAGGTGCGCCCTGGCAACCCTTTTTCAATATTTCAGGGTTCAAAACTCGTTGTATGTGTAATGTCATTGTATGTGTAATGTCAAATGGCTGTTCAACACATGTATTTAGCAGTTTCCATGCCGTTCCAAGTCCTGTTTGTACAGTGCTAGACTTGAAGAAGGGAGGAAACGTCCTGTATTGCTACTGAGTGGCATTGTAGCCTACTGATCTGCAGCGTGGATTTTTCATCTTTGGCCAATTGACTTTAAGTCGAGTTGAGTTTGTGATCACTTGGCTTGGTGGACATACACATAAATAATGCCCCTGAGAGATGGGGCAAGGAATGAATCCAGGGGTGATCAGCGACAAACTCATCAGGAACGATTGGCCTCGCGGCCGCTGCGGGCCCACTCGTCTTATTCCCCCTGAGAAACCCTTTGTTGTATCTCTTAACAACCCCTGACCCTGACCGTAGGCGTACACAAGCCCGGAGGCGGGGGTGCTGACGCGGCTGTACGTGAAGCTTCTGAGCGACTACCTGAACGAGATCGCGTACGATGCTGAGCTGGCGGGCCTCTCCTGGGGCCTCAACTCCACCACCACCGGCTTCCTCGTCAGCTTCTTCGGGTGCGCGCACTAGTCTTGCTCGAGCCTCCAACCCTCCTCCTGACTATTACTTGCCCACTTCACATCCCAAAGGCCTTCTCCCCATAGTTTATTGATTGCACCACGCAACAACCTGGAAACTGGATTTTCCGTTTAATAAGCTAGCTCGACCAATCATATGGGAACCCCTATGGTTGTCTCACGAGCAAGCATGGGCATTGCTGCATTTGGCTAGGTCTGAGCAAAGACAGAGAAGTGGGCTGTCATGAAGAGGTATACTGGTGTACTACCCAGAAAAGCTGTCTATATGCTTAAAAGAGGGGTGCCCCCAACGTTTATACATGCGTGGTTATGTGATGCTGGGTGTTGTGGTGCGGGTGCAGGTATAGCCACAAGCTGATGGAGCTGGTTTGCCAGGTGCTGCACAAAGTCGGCACCTTCGCTGTTGAGGATGACCGCTTCCTGGTGCTTCCCATCTTCCCTCCTCCTGCTTTCCATCTCTTGTATTCCACACTGCTCAGCCGGCATGCTGCAGCTAGATTGATCACTTCAGCTCCAATATACTGCATGGGTTTCATCACAACTTTGGTTGCCTACCTCTTAATAAATTAAGGTTGACCATTGCTCTTCCCATTGCACAATCAGCAGACCCAAGTCTTGTAATATATTAGCTGCTGGTGGAAACCCCACACAGTCAATATAAGCGCCAACGGTATGAAATTTGATGATGTTCGGATGCATGGTGAGTACAGGTGCAGAAGGAGGCGTTGGCGAAGGAGTATGCTAATGCGCGCTACCAGCAGCCGTACCAGACAGCCATGTATGAAACTGCAGTTGCCTTGGAAGCACGAAGATGGCACACGAACGAGTACGAAGCCGTCATCGGCGACCTGCAGCCATCAGACCTCACGGTGCGCGCCCCCTTGTAAATGTTATGATTCTCTAGACCCTAAAGCCTAATACCACCTCTAAGTGGACCAATCTGTTACTTGACATGCAAGGGAGGGATGCTTGGAGGCACTCTTTGTATCACCACCACACGGTGTTAGACCTGGAGCCTTTGCTGTTTTACAGCGGTGGCAGGGTATTGGTTGTTGGCGCACCCTTTGTGGTTGCTCTCCTCCCCTACCTGTTCTGGCAGATACATGGCGTTCTGGGCAGCTGTAATGCCCACTGGTACGACTAAGCGGGTTTTGAAATATTATGGAAGAGCCTCCAAGATGACCCTTCGAGACTCTTTTTGGGCGGTCAGAATCCGCGTGGGTTTAGTCTTGCGCAACACGTCTGCGAAAAATCTGCCATATATCTGCCAGACTTGGGCGTGCTGTCCCTTCTAACAAAAAAAAATACACGTGTTCTAGGATTCTCTTTTTGAGAACGCTGAGGTGCAGATCTTTGGCAGTGCAATCCATTGACATGGGTTGTTGCCTCGGCAGGAGTTTGCGGGCCGGCTTTTTTCGCGCTGCTTTGCGGAGGGATATGCCACCGGCAACTTCAGCAAGGAGCAGGCCAGCGACCTCACAGCTGTTGTGGAGAGCCTCCTGACGGTGCACACACCCCTGTCTCTCTTTTCATATCCCTTGAGAGCACCTACTCACCAGTATTGTGGGGCGAACCTAGGCCAGCAACAAAGTCAGCATGGCAGGCTTTCACCCTGTAGTCCCGGGTTCGAGTCCCGGTACGGAGGTGGCTCTTTTTGCTGATCTTTTCGGTGTGCTCAGCAATATTTTCAAGTTTTGCAGTCTGGTTGCGTCCAACCTCTTTCGTCTCCTTTGTGAACGATGATGCTACCTGTGGTGCACTAAAGGGGATTTTGGGTTGCCTTGAAGATGAAAAATTAAAAGCTTGCAAGCCAGGCTGGAGACCTAGATCTTGGCTATGTCTGTTGCGGGAGAAGCTGTGATCAAACACACAATCTGGCGGGCATGCACACAATCTACAATGGAGAGCTGAATAGGGACCTCGGGGAACTAAGAACCCGGCCTTGCCAGGGTGCGCTGTGGGCTCTGGCTCATTGCTGGCATTCACCGCCCGTTTACCATTGCTGACATCCCTTTTGCTGTCATGACAGGAGCAGGTGCGCGCGCGGCCGCTGTTTCCATCGCAGCGCCCGGAGAAGCGAGTAGTGCGGCTGCCGGCCGGCAAACCGGCGCTGCTGTCGGTCCCGGCACCCAACGACGCCAATGAGAACTCCGCCGTCGTGCTTACCTACCAGGTGCCCTTCTTGTAGGACACTGGAACCTCTGAGACACAGGTTGCACTTCCTGTCATCACTCGCTGTTCCAAATGGTTGGTTTGTTATTCCCGGATGATGTCGGAGGATGTCTCCGCCGAGGCAAATTCCTTCGCTGGGCTGCTTGGCAAATTGTGTCACCAGCCCTTGGTGGCAGAATGACAGTTTCTTCGCTCATGTGTGCCAAAGCAAGGGCTTTTGCACTGTGCATGTTGAAGAGCTTCTGCTGATGCAATCCTCATGAGCCCTTCCCGTGACACACCTGGGTGGGCGGCTTGCAATCTGCCATTTGGGGAAATCACACTCTGATGCTCAGCAGCTCATCAGAAAACTTGCCCCTGGTGGCATGCAAGATCTTACAGTGTGCGTTGTGGGAGAGCGATTGCAGAGCAGACTTAAAAAGCTTACTAAGCAGAATTGCCTTTGCATCCCTTTGATTTACTAGCTTTCAGGTTCATCTGGATGCCAGAGTCCAGAGAGGCTTGGACCTGCCGTTTTTGCAAGTTTGCTATATTAGGTCAGGGTATTTATACAACACAGAAAGCAACTTATGTAATCCCTCGCGCCTATACAGGTGGGCCCCGATGACCTGGCGCGCAACGCGCTGGCGGAGCTAGCCGTGCAGTGCTGCCGACGCGACGCGTTCCACACGCTGCGAACCGTCGAGCAGCTCGGCTACATGGTCTGGCTGGCCGGCCTGCCAACGCTGACCGTGCGCGCCGTCGCGTTCGTGGTGCAGTCGTCCGCGTTTTCTGCAGTGCACTTAGAGCAGCGCTGCGAGGCGTTTGTGGGCGCCCAGCTGGCGCGGCTTGCTGAGCTGGACGCTGACTCGTTCGCTAGCCAGGCTCGCATTCCCTCCCGCTCATGGATGACATGCAGCTTCTTCCAAAACTAGTACAGTACTCAGAGTGATTTGTCAGGCTTTAGTGGGTGCCAAGGATGGCTGTGCTGCAGTGTGCGTACTGCGTGTCATGGCTCGAAGCCATCAGCATAGGGAGAGGCAGAGTGTTTACCACCATGCACAGGTCACCCTGAGGATGATCAGAGCTGAGACTCGGGCTGACTGTGGCTTGTGTGCAGATGCGGTATGAAAGGGCTAGATTTCATGTGTCTTCTTGAGGGTGTTCCAGCTCTCTTGAGGCACATACTGAGGTTGTATCAGACTCTCGGATTCCAGGTTTTCCAGTTTCAGGTTCTAGGGAAGAAGCTGAGGCAGTGTCAGAGTGTATCAGGTGGAGGAGCTGGCCAAGGCGAAGCTGGAGAAGCCCAAGCGTCTGCGCGAGCTGGCGGCGCGAGATTGGCGCGAGATCGACGATGGCACGCTCATCTTCGACCGGCCGGCCGCCGAGGTGGCCGCGCTTCGCACGCTGTCCAAGGCCGACGTGCTGCAGTTCTTCCAGGTGGGCGCCCCCTTGTTAGAGGAAGAGATACGCATAGAAAGAAAGAAAGAAGAAAGAAGAAACGCACCAGAGGGAACCCCGTAGGTGACCCATGCATACGTGCAGAGGCAGAAATGGCTGAGCAGGGGACATCACTGGTAATGGCCAGCTTCCGTCATCAAAGGGTAAGGGCAAGGAGAGGGAGGCAGGTAGGGGCTGGTGAGGGGCACGGCGGGCAAGATCAAGGCAGAGCGAGCGCCAGAGATGAGAGGAAGGGCTACCTCGCAAGAAATCATCGTGCAGAAAAATTTACAGTAATCCCCCGGCCCAGGAGCTCTAAATGCGGCTGCCCCACAACTGCCCTTATTGAACTGATGCAGACGTATGATCAGAGAGGGTGACATGGGTGTGAACCATCAAGTAATTTTCCCATAAATGAGTGCTGACTTAGGCAGCTGTCTTGCTTTGCATGTTGGGAAGTTCTTTGAGCAATTTTACTGCTGGCAGCATATATAAATGTCAGTCTTTTTGCGTCCTGGATGAGGGTGGGAGCTGATTGTGGAGTTCCCTGGGTGCACTGCAGGAAAGTATCTTGGATGAACAGAGCAGGAGGAAGCTTGCGGTGCACATCGTGGCCTCCCCAAAGGCGGCAGCTGCAGATGCCAGCAGCGCTCAGGACACAGCAGCAGACCGGCTATCAAGCAGCGCAGAGGCCACTACAGCTGAGGCAAATGGGACTTTTTCAGCTGCCAAGGAAGGAGCTAGCGAGGCTGAGGTATCTCAGGCAGAGCAAGTGAACGAGGGAGCGGCTGTGACAAAGGCAGCAGTGCCAGTTCAAGTGATCAAGGATGTGTGGTCTTTCAAGCGCGCACAGGAGATGTACTCCTCGCCCAAGTGATCTAGTTGACCTCTTGTAACTTGTGCTTAGCATTGCTTTGATTACGGGAGGATATTGTTCTCGTGGCCCCCTAGCACAGTATGTTTGTACATGTATAGAACAAGATATCCGAAGACCGACAGCGACAAGGCCATGCTGGTGTCTGCTGAACCCTCGCTATGTAAAGTAATGCACAGATGCTGATGAGTGAGCTTGATCGCGAGCCCTGAAAATGATTGCGAGCACATACAAATCATCACAGGTAGACACACAGAAGGCACCATCTGAGAACCATCCCTTGCGCTGCTGCGAGGCAACTCCTCTCACACGGAAGTCACATCAGTTTTTGAGGTCCAAGTGTCGGATCGAGGCTTGTAGTACAAAAGAGTCCAGCCCACAAGGCGAGTACGGCAAGATGTGCTCCTGCGCTTGGAGAGTCTAGTGATGATGATCCTGGATCCAGCATATGCCCAACCACTCGATCCTTGACAATCCCACATCGAGTCTTAACATCCCTATCCCCTTCCCTCCAAACTTGATCAAGATGTAGACAAGGCGAGGTGCCGTATATCTGACTTGGTCACTTTACGGGGACTTTCCCTCCAGAAGGCCTCATCTCAGGTTGTCAGCCAGATTTTTTCACGTCCACCAAAGATACCTGGGAGCTGACAACTTTGATATCTCCGTGTGCATCTGCTAGCTGAGGAAGGGCGCACCTTAGGCCAGGGAAGATCCAGCCAGTTTAAACTTTGCACATCAAGGAGTAAAAACTAGCTAAATTCAGGACCAGCAAAGCTCCTCGTCACGCCCTAGCCAATAGCAAGAGCATCAGGTGAGCTTGCTGGATGGTCAGCTATGCCAATGATTGGAGCACATATCCTGGGAACGGCTCATAGCACGCGCGGATCGGTTGATGATGGGCACTCACAACGTTGCCAGCACTTGACTTGTTGTCTATGCTCGTTCCCGCGATGAGGCCGGCGTATCGGATGCCTACTGGGGTCCCTGGGTCCTTTATGGCGGCTTCTGGGCGTTCGTGTGGGCCTTTGAGCCATCAGGTCTCCTAGCTAGTCCTAGTCCGCCTTGTGGGTTGAGATCCCATGGGCGGTGTCTTTCTGAGCGCACTGGGGCGTGTCCGGTGCCAGGAAGCCCAGGATGGGTTCTAATCATGTTCAGTACACCCACATTGGGCTTGTGCAGCGGCGCTGGGCGCATCAGAACGCCCCACTGTGGTTTCCCGCTTCTTACAAGCCGTGACAAGTTTTTGAACGGGATCGCCCGCGCCGGCGCTAGCCAGGCACAAGCCGGGTAGTCTGTGGCCATCGATGGCAAGGTTGAAGTCTGTGCGAGTCACGGCATGACTCCTCGGTGGCCTAGGCTGGCACCGTCCACTGGAGGAAGGGTCCCGCAAGTTCAGATGCTCAGTGGGGCACGAGGTTTGTACTAATCCAAGTTTTTTCGGTGGGCGCTAGCTTTATGCGGCATCTTCAATAGGGTAACGTACCCATGTACCAACGGCGTGGACATAGCGGGGCATTGTGGTCAGAACCAGACGAGTGCGCACGTCCCATTGGTAGACCAAATGGGCGGGATGCTGGTGCCCTAAGTGGCCTAGGCAAAGACTGGTGATCTGACTCTGAGGTGCCTCCGATGCTCTAGATATCAGGCTGACGTCCTGGCTCCGCAAGTAATCAACGGGGCTAGGTTGTTTTGTGTCAAAGGAAGTCAAACCACCTGGATCGCCATAGTGGTTCCAGTCAGCGATTGCGGACGATGATAGGACTCCTTGACATCCTGTACGGATCTAGCATGCAGGCAACGCGTGGGGCTAATCCTATACTGTGACGTTTCCGCAGGTTTTCAGAAAGTACGAAACCCGGTCGCTATGAGCACTGAGCAGGACTGCAGGAGCCGCTCTCGCAGGAGGAAACCTCTGCACCCCCTCAACAGCATGCACGGACTATCCGACCAGTCTGAGGTGCCCTCATCGACCTGGCCCTCCTCTGATCCCTGTAGCTGGGGCCTCCTGTGAAATTGGAGTGGCCAGATACCAAGAGACCTGGCCTCTGCATTGATGTCCTGCACACCTTTCTTTGCCAGGAGCCTAGATCAGAGCCTTGGGGGTGCAGATCCCCACACATGCCTCTTGGCCAGTTTGGTGCACTTCTCATGCACTTCAAGTGTCTGCAGGACGAGGGGACCCTGGGCTCTCTAGACAGCGAGGGCCGGGCAGCAAAGCGCGCCAGGAGGGAGTTAGTCAGCAGCAGTGAGAGCAGTGGCAGTGAGTCCGTGACACTAGCGCCCCTTCCAATCCCCCCAACCCCAGAAGAAGCTGCTGCTGCCTCCAGAGAGCAGGTGCGTCCCTATCTGCATCTCCCCCATGTTTATTTCCTACCCTCAAAGAGCATCAACATCACGGAGTTGTGTCCAGGTGTGCAAAATGGGATATCTTAGGGTGCCATGCCATGGCGGATCGCTGGGAGTGAGTGGGGCAGAGTCTCCAAACAGGCGGGGGTGAGTCAATTGCTGATGTGGCCACGCTGCGAGCTGATCACGCTGAGCGCTGACCTGGCAGGCGGAGGAGGCCGCGGAGTATTTGAACTTCCTTTCGAGCCTGCCGCACATCTCCAAGGTGGCGCGGCGATCGCGAGGGCCGCTGCTGCCGCCGCCGCGGCCGGGCCGGGACGGCCGCGTGCGCAAGACTCTAGTGTTGGATCTGGACCACACGCTCATCCGCAGCACCCTCTTCAACCCTCACAAGCCCGCCAAGGTGTGCGCTCTGTTCTAGGATGCACCATCTGTACTCTCCTGTCTTGCCTCTTCCTGGGGCCAAGCCAGAACACTGCATAAGCAGTCTGCAGCTGAGCACCCACCTGCAGATGTGTACTAGCATTTGCTATTGAGCCTGCTGCATGCCAAGCACAGAATCACCTAGAGAACAAATTGCTGGTGAAAGTGGGACTGCTGTAGGCTCGACCGCCAAAATACAATACCTGAAATTTAGGGTTCATTCAAGTGTGTGCTGCTATATGCGCTGCTCAGTTCTAAGGGTGAATATGATATATCTGCAGGACAGCCGGGAGGTGTTTGTCACGGGTGACGGCGCGCGGACAGCGTTTGAGCGGCGGCCGCATCTGACGCACTTCCTAGAGTCGGTGTCCACTCTCTTTGAGATCGTCGTCTTCACTGCCGGTAGCCAGGTGGGGTCACGCTCTTGCATAGTCGTTCAAATGTAGAGCGTGTCATTAGGCAGGAATATTTTTCTCGCAAAACGCTTGCATGAATATGAAGACATGTAGTCTGGTGGGTCTTGGAGTTCTAGCTTTCTGAAGCTGTGTGGTCCACCTGCTTGCCGCGTATGTTCTACAGGCAATGTTGTTGCCCTGATCTTGCCGGCAACTATCCCTTTGAGAGTGCACGGTGGACAAGTCTGGAGGACTGATGGTGAGACCGTTCGTCATGCAGAGCTACGCGGGCCCGCTGCTGGACATTCTGGACCCCGAGCGCAGGCTGTTTGAGCACCGTCTCTTCCGCGACTCATGCCTGCGCGTTCCCTCCCACTCCCAGCCGGGCCTCGCCTTCCTCATGAAGAACATGTCCGCGCTCGGCCGCGACCTGGCGCACACCGTCATCGTTGACAACACCCCCACGGTGTGGCCGCGGCCCAACATTTGCCCTTGAGACAGAATTGCATGCTTTGGATAGGGTGCTCCAGCTGGCGAGGGGCGTCACAATATTAAGCACCGTGCTTGCAGATTATTGGGTCTTGCTTGGATCCGGCGAGTCCATCAAGGGGTGGGATTTTGACAGCCTTTACCTGCAGCTTGCATGCAGACGTATCTTGCCTCTGGCGTGCAAATGGTAACAATAATAGAGTGTGCACGCTCAAACGTATCTGGCCCACTTGACCACAGGTGTTTGGGTACCAGCTGGACAACGGCATCCCGATCGCGTCCTGGTACGAGGACGCGGCCGACTGCGAGCTGCTGCACCTGCTGCCCTTCCTCGCCAAACTGGCCGCCGCGCCCGACGTCCGCCCACTCGTCGCGCAACGCTTCCCCCTGCACAGGTCCGCCGCATCCTGTGCAGCACGGATCACGATGGCTCTCCCTTGAAGCTCGCGCCTCACAACAATCATCAGCATGCCAACTGGCCTCAAACACTGAGAGCTCTGCGTCCGACTGGAAGGTGCAGATGGGGACGTGCGGATTCAGAAGTGCTGTGAGCTCACATGTGGTCAAGCAATTCGTCGTTTGCTGAGATCTGGGGTTCAGAATGACTGGTGCCAAATATCTGAGGTGTTTATTTTATCTGCGCAGGATGGTGCACTCAGCGATGAGCAAGTTTCCGGTGGCGTTCCCGTGCGCGCAGCCAGCCCCGGGCCCGGAGGCGCAGCGGCCGCCGCTGCCGCCGCCGGCGCCGGCCGACACCGCCTCGTTGGGCCTGCTGGCCGACGCCTGCATGGGCCTCGCCTGCGACGAGGACCTCGGCAACTCGCCCTTTGAAGCGCTCGACGACGACGATGATGATATCAGCGCTGCGCAGCCGCAAGATCAGGCCGTGGAGTTGCCGGGGATCGCCGATGAAGATCTTGCCCCGGTGGAGCGCATGGCGGCAGAGGCCGACGCGGCGCTCAGCGCCATGGCGGCCGGGCCGGCCGCGCCCGTTACGGGCCAGCCGGACCTCGTCCCGGTCGGCTGCGCCGCGGCGCACCTTGAGCCGGAGTCGCCGTCCGCCTCTGAGCTCGCCACAGAGGCGCTGCCGGCCGGCGGCGACGCGGAGAGCATGTGGGCCGCAGAAGCAATCGCCGAGGCCGACATGCTGTCGCACCTGGAGTGCGTCGGGTCCCCGGTGGAAGCCGTTGCGCAGCTGAGCCTGCCGATGTTCCCCGAAGCGGTAACGCCGCCAGAGACCCCGGTCCGCGGAAACCCGCCGCCGGCACCGTTCATGGATGTCCAGTCAGCGTCCGGTGAGTCAGCGGGTGACTCAGCCGAGGCGGCGTCCGGTCAGCAGCAGCTTGCGCAGCTGGCCAGCCTGGTCCGGCGCAGCAGCAGCGAGGGGATGCCAGGTCAGCGCCAGGTCATCTCCGGGTTCGAGACGGACCTTGCCGGTGCCCTTCAGCAGCGGCCTTGCCGTTTGGGCGCCGTCAACGATGCATGCGGCAGCAGCCGACAAGACAGCGGCAGGCTCCGAGAGGCCGCCTCTGCGCCGCCCACGCTGGATTTGACAGACTACCTTCTTGACCAGGGGCCCCGCCTCCAGTCGAACGGTAAGCGCACGACAGCACTCTCTGTATCTGTACTCTGGGAACTACTTGCTTGGTAGAAATTATACAAGTGTGACGGCAGGTCTTGAAAGGAGGGTGATTAACAGGGGCCATAAGTACTGTTTTTTGCTTGTCAATGTCATATCTCCTCAAGCTGACTCACCATCACATCATCAAGGTCTATTGTGTGGTCTGAACTGAGCTTGCGACTGGTGGCATAGGTCTGAATACAGCGGGAAGGCTGCCGGGGCAGCTGCACCGGCTGCCCATGGGGCGAGCCGGCAGCGCAAGCGCATCGCTGGACCTGGATGCATTAGAGGAGCTGTTTGCGCCCAGCAGTCTGATCGGGAGCATCCTCAGCGCCAGCTCAGCGGACAGCACAGAAGGCGGGGGGTCCCTGTGCGGTCCCAAGGAAGTGCAGTCCCCCCAGATTGCGTGCGCCTGATCTGGCCGCCCTGTCCTCGCCCCAGAGCCTCTATCTCAGCTTCTGTTCCTGCCTCAGACCCCTGTCTGCAGAGACGACTGTACAGCCCCAAACCGCAGAGAGAGAGGCCTCAGAGGCCCTGTCTCTGTCTCTGAGTCTGCCTCTGCCTCAGAGCCTGTCTGGCTCAAAAGCTGAGTGTACAGTCCCAAATTACTGAGACAGAGGCGCCTTGTCTCTGCCTGTCCGCAGCGCCCCAAGGTGCATGCGCCTGATATGGCCACGCTGTGAGCAACACCATCTGCAGACATGCAGTGCATGCCTGGCGGGTCTGTAGAATTTCCAGCACAGTGGAAGGAATGTCAACAGTTTTGCGGCCTGTACCTTTAGTGTAGCGGGAGCTGTAGGGCCTTAGGTGGACCTGAACGTCTGGCAAGCTGAAACAGCAGCACTTTGAAGTAGTGAGCAGTGATGGACATCCCTATGGCCAACATAATGACTCTCTGAGCTCATAGAGGGGATATGTATATTTCATCCTGGCCCGCACCAGCCAGCAGTGTCAGTAGATGCATGCTCAGTGAGGATGCAAGCCATAGCTTTAGAGGGTATATCGCACTACAGCACTCATCGTTCCAAATTGCTGCAGACAATGCTTGATCTTTGGGAGGTCTCTGTCTCCATCACGTATACTTCATGTCAAACTTGTGCAGATGTGAAGGAATGACAATCAACTTGATGAGAACACGAGAATTGCAGCTGGAGATTCTTGCAATTGCCAATGCACGACTGGCGTTTAGAAATGGATTTCCTTCAAGGATTTCCTTGGCCATGATTTCCATGTATGAGGGCTATCAGCTGCCTGCGAGAATTCCACTGGTTTGCGGAGTGATATTGGACCAGTGACTGGGCCAGTGTTGGCCGCCAGTCCCAATCCCATTTGTATTTTTAGATGCAGGAAGCGAAGCAGACTCTGCTTAGCAGAGAGATCCAAAGTCGGCATGGTGCATGCAATTGCATTCCACGCTTTTCGTGCCTTTTGCGAAAAGCAAGATACGCCTTGCAGACAAGCTGCAGTTAAAGGCTGCCACAATTATATCCCTTGTCGGACTCGCCAGATCCAAGCAAGACCCGATCAACCGTGGGCACGGCACAGGTGCGCAGTATTTATACCGCTCCCCAGCCAGCCGGTGCCCGGCACTGGTGCATACAAACAGGCCTGGAAAAGATAACGCATATGCTTTGCGAATTTGCAATTGCATGCGCAGCACCAGGCACTCAGAGCACCATGGTCAGCATCTTTTGCCTCACATGCGACCTTTTACCTGAGCAGTACCAGGGGCGCCTCAAGGGCCGTTCCTTTAGGCCAGCTGATCATAAAGTTTTTTTGGAGAATCTGGTACTTGATCCTAGGAAAAACGCCGCCGTATTCTGGATCAGATGGTGACGTTAGGTTGACAAGACGTGCGTCAGCGGCACCATCGTTGTTCACATGATCCTTGAAGTATCCATGTGTTCGCCTTAGGTAATGGATTTATCAGGGGTTTCGTCTGTCTGAAAGCTGCTTATGGTCAGTTCTTCGTGCATATGTGTAGCAAAGACAGATACAGCGCGCCAGGCTATGTGTCAGGGGTGTCAGACGGCCGATGGGTATAACACCCCGGAGAACTCTGGCCGTGCGGCCGTACTGGCGCCTCTTAGGGATATCTGTCCGGCATAACATCAATATGGAAGTCTGATGTGCTCCAAAAATTGTCCTGGGCGTTCAAGGAGTACGTAGCCGCCCCGCAGATATCCAGGGTTCGCGGAGGGCTCGGCAGGACAAGTGAAATGCTTCCGTCCCAACAGGAGCGGCGAGAGGAGGATCACCGCCGCGCGATTGCCGAGATCCTCTTCTTTGCGTCCGTTGGCAATGTCCCGAAGATGAGGGCGCTGTGCGAGGCATCAAACGTCATCGTAAGTGCTGGTTCCGTTGCACCGGCTAAACCCCCTTCGCCTACCTTTCATTCAGAGTCTGTCCGTAATAACACGTTTGTCTCGTTACGTCCGTGTGAGGCTGATGTGCATGCCTGCACTTACCTGCGGTTAAATAACGATTACCTGAAAAGTGAGCTTCTGTTGCCCAGGTCTCTGACGCCTCCTGCAGCGACTATGACAAACGGACGCCTCTGTGAGTCGCTCGCCTCGCCCTTGACTCCTTAGTGGCCCAAAGCACTTCTGTTGAGCACTTGAAGCCCCAACCCTGTTCACAACTGCCCCATCCAAGGTTCCTATGATATTTGTCAGCCTGCAAGATATCTTGCTGAAAATGCTGGACACTATCCACAGGCACTTGGCGGCGGCTGAGGGGCAGATGGCTGCAGCAGAGTGGCTGCTCAAGAAGGGCTGTGACCCAAACCCAGTGGATCGTTTTGCTCGGACGCCTCTTGAGGTGCCACCCTGCAGCCCCATCAAACAAGCCTTCAGCGCTCAGCACTTACCTTAATACACTTGCTTGCCTGACACCTTGTGCACTTGCTTCCCTGCGACTCCATGCACTCACAAGCCTGAAAGTATGTGCAATCAATTGCCTCAGTCTCAACAACCTTCCATGCCTGAGATATTCTGCTTTTGGGTGCCTGTGATAACGCAGTTCATGCACTCGTTTGCCTGGGGTCTTCAAACATCGAGCCCATGGTTTGGGTGTCACCAGGATGCCTTGATTGGCGACCATGAGGAAATGCAGCGCCTGCTGCTGTCCAAGGGCGCCAAGGTATACAGGAAGGGGATTGGGCTAGTGGAGTACAAACCCCCGGCACAGCCTGCGCCGTGAGTGCTCCGAGCCCTTCATATTGCCTGGGGAATGATTTGAATTCTTTTGTCACCCCAGCTGATAGAGCAGGCTTTGCACGCATGCCAAACAGGAAGCATCTCTAAGCTTGGCATGCTTGCACCAGCAAGCAGGCAGTACAGCAGAGAGAAGGTTCAATGAATGATAAAGATCACAATGGTGATCTGCTATCAAGGCAAACTGATGAAATGTGCGGGTTGCGTGCATGTGCAGGGAGCATGTGTCTGGCAGTGGGAGCAGCCAAGAGACCTCCATCCGCTTCATGCAGGTGGGCTTCAAAACTTGCTGCTGCCTTAGGTCATGCCTGGTTGCCATATGCGCCCTTGGCATTGGATGCCGCGCTGTCTTATTTGTAATGTGCCCCACGTGGTGGGGAGGGTTGTATCATGACCAGCACTTTTTCTTGGGCCCTGCTCTTTGCTCTGCGGCAGCGGCTTACCCAGCAACAAATTGTTGCTAATGACATACTCTGTTCTTGCTGTCACCATCGGATGGCTAACAGACACTGAAACCAAGGTCTGGTCAAAGAGAAGGGCAATGCAGAGATGTCGAAGCTGCTTTTCGCGGGGGCGGAGACTGGACCACCGACCTCAGCTCCCCTTGCTCTATTATTCACCCCAAACCTTAAATTAACAACCCTCAGTAGACAACTTACCCCGGAAATCCTGCGCAGGAGCCGTGCACCCTGTCGGGCGCGGAGCAGCGCCTGACATTGCTCTTAAGTAACGTTTAACCACCTTGCAAACCATATATTTGCCACCCCAATTTATAATAATCCCCGGAAACCCTGCGCAGGAGCCGCGGACCAGATCGGGCGCGGAGCAGCGCCGGCCGGGGGGCACGGGCGGAGGGAACAGCGCTCCGAGCAGCGGCAGCATAGGGAACGCGCACGCGCGGCGCCAGCTCAAGCGTGAGTCATCACTGTACATCCTGCCGGACCTGCTGCAGCGGCGCAGCGCCGAGCTTGGCGGCCTCGAACTGGAAGAGCTCATCGGCCGGGGCAGCTTCGGCCGCGTATACAAAGGTGACCGCTCCCCATGTTCTCCACTGGGATTATTCAGCGCGCTGCAACTGTTGTCCTTACCAAAGATACACCAGAGATATAGCCCTCTGCAGGATAAAACTTCTGGCCAGCTCTTTTCCGTGAGAGACCATAAAATGCACACCAAGTGGAAGAGATATAGCCCTCTGCAGGATGATAAAGGATCATGGCCACCTTTTACCAGGGTGGCACAAGTGCGGCCTGGAACGTCGCCATCCCATTGCGCCTGAGTGCGGTCTGCAGCCAATTCTGCAGCCATCCGATGTGACAGGCAGCGGATGAAGACAATTTGTGTCCCGTGGGTTTCCCGCTGCTCCTTCACTGTCTGCAGTGAGACAACAAGGCTCTGACATCGGTATATGTTCTGCTGCTGCAGCGCTGTGGCGCGGCGGCACGGTGGCGGTGAAGGTGCTGAGCCACGAGGGCAGCCGGACCGCCAAACTCAATGCGCTGCACGAGTCGCTGGTGGCCGCGCACGTGCACCACCCCAACGTGGTGCGCATCAATCTCCTTAATTATTTGCCCTGCATTAGCTCTGCTTTAACGCCTGAGCCTCTTATCAGGCTGGGGGAGCGTAGCTTGCTGCAGGAAGCTCAAAGGCTTTCTGGGAGGCTGTGTATCATGCTCCATCCTCCTTCATGGCTGAGGGAGAGCTGGTTGCGGCCTGTGTTTTGGAAATATACTCCATTACACTATGTGTACTTCCCAACCTGCAGCTGCAGCCATGCTGGCCTAATGTTCAGGGGTCAGATTGCAGGATTTTGGGATAACTCTTACCGACATCTGAAGTTCATGCTCACGCACGTGCAACCTGCGCAGGTGATGACGTACCAGATACACACGGTGCAGCACATTGAGGCGCCCGAGGCCGAGAACGCCAACGAGCCACAAGACGAGGCTGAGGTCGCCCTGCGCTCCTTTCGCATCCGCACGCTCTCCGAGTCGCCGCGTGCCTCGCTCGAGGTGTCCCCCCCCGCCTACAACGCACTCACATCCCCTTGTCAACCGAGGCAGCCCACAATTTTAAACACCCGCAGCTTGCAGACCCCTCTGTTTGCCTGCAGCTTCTCCGCCCCTGCCGCTGCCCGTCTCCTGCCGGGGCTATGTTTGTTATCTTGTACTTAGCAAGATCTAAGTCATAACAAGCTATTTCTTGTGAGATGTAGCCGGTGCTGCAATTGTGATTGAGGCAGCAGTCGCCCTCGGTGTCCGCAGCAGCAGCAAAACTAGTTTGTCCCAGATGAAGCCTCTTCGCTGGCAATACAAGGCAATATATTTCACCACAACGCTCTTACCTGAGTGGCCCTGTTTCGCGCAGCAACATCGGCAACAGCAGCAGCAGCAGCAGCAGAACACGCCGGCGATGCGAGTGCCACGCACTTCGGTGTTTGCGGGCGCGTCTGCAGGGGCGTGCCGGTCGATCAGCGCCAACTCGCTCGACCGCTGGGGCGACGTCACCCCGGACCAGGCCGTGCGAATGGTGTGCCGCCATCATTGCACTTCAACGAGCACCTCAAATGGCTATCACAAGGAGTGGCATTGCGGTGTATGGCAGACGGCTGCTGTGAGTTTTAAGTACAAATGGAATTGGGCTGGTTGCCTTGGCTTGTGCGGGCAGAAACTTGAGCCGCAGCCTTGATCGGGTTCTTCGCCTGATTTGGCGCCGGGGGATTCAAATTGAGATTTGGAATTAGGGTTCAAATTTGTTGCCTGATCTGGCGCGGTTCCTGAGCAGGCGCTGGGAGGCTCCTTCCGCACCAACAGCTCGATGCTGACCTCGCACGCATCCTCGGCCAGCGCGGCGGCTGTCGCTTCGCCGTTCGAAACGACGGTGGAACGCGTTTTATCGCCGGAGGGACAAGCCCATGGCGGCGGCGGCGGGCAGGAGGGCCGGGTCGCGCAGCTGGCGAAGCGCATGTCGCTGGAGCTCGGCTCGGCCGCGGCGGCCGCAGCCGGGCGGGGGAACCCACTGAGAGCCGCCAAATCAGGTGCGCGCCCAAACAGGCAACCCTGCTTTAGAAGAACACCAAGCTCCTTCACGCGAAGTTGGCTTGTTTCTGCAACCACTGGTTTCCGGGCGGCATTGTCGGCATGCCGCCCAGAAACAGTAGGCATGCCGTCCTCATGCAGCTGTGTTGGTTCACACATGCGAGAATGCCAAACACACGCCATGTTGTCTGATGCGCGTATCTCCACTAGAAGCTTCACGCTGACACAGGCCCTGTGCGCCTCAATCAGCACCCCCAGTCAGCTGTGGGATCCAATTTGGGAATTCATGGAAGCATTTACAAGTCCCCATTGCTATGCCTGCAGCCGACAATGCTCCCGAGGGTGCGGCGGCGGGGGCGGGGGCAGAGGCAGCCAGGGAGGGAACGCTGCCCAGGGCAGACCGGGAGCCCTTCAGCCTGGAGGATGCAGATGCCACTGTTGAGACGCTACTCCTGATGGAGTATGCTGACGTGGGCACTCTCGACCAACGCATCGTGCAGGGCCGTCTCAAGGGCGACCTGGTGAGAATTGTCCCGATTTTGCGCAAGATTTTTGCTTGTCGATGTACTGGGGAGTGGGGGGCTTCAAGTTGTTACTGCAGCACATGCAGCTTTGATTTGATTATTTGAACCCCTAGCCACCAAATAAAAAGCAGAGCTCACTGTCCATTTTGCAGTTGCTTGTTGTCCTCGGCTGTTATCAAGTCCCAATGGTGCCCGCCCACCCCGCAAATGCTGGAGTGCTTTGCACCCACTCATGTGCTTCGCACCCAGGCTACCCGAAGGATCCTTTTAGCCAAAACGACAGCGGGTCCTGAGTCTGCTGGCGCGGCGCAGGTGTCAATGCTGCTGTGCCTGACAGACATAAGCGCGGGCATGAGCTACCTGCACTCCATCGGCCTGCTGCACTCTGATCTCAAGGGCGCCAACGTCCTCCTCAAGAGCTGCGCAGTCACTTCGTCCGACCCCCGCGGCTTCCTCTGCAAGGTGCGCTGTCTCGTGGTGCATGAGGCTGCTTTGCCGAAAGTGCTCTCTATTGGACAATCCTTTCTGCAGGTTGCCCCAAGAAGGCGCTCTTCTTTGCAGGCCGCTGTTTCTGCCTGAAGATGAGATCTTCAGTGCCTCATCTTAACCCTCAGTGTCAGAAGCATCGACACAAAGGCTGCGAAAGAAGTGTGCCACTTTTGTATCGAGATATTACATGTCATAGATCATGGTGAAGGGCATGAAATATCTAGTAGTGTCATTCACTGAGGGGTCTCTGGGTGGATATTGCTGTGCAATTTGGTGTTGATGTCGGCATTGGAGGGGCTTTGTGCATGCGCGCAGATTGCCGACTTTGGGATGTCGCGCATCCTGGAGAACAACATGACCCACGTGTCGACCAACACGCACGGTGGGTGCTGAAGCTTTCCCCTTCACTGCGTACTGCTTTTGGTTGCAAGCCTCCCGGACTCATGCCGTCCAGCGCTGCAGCACATTTACATGTGCCATTCACCATGTGCACATTTACATCTGCAGCAGCGGGTGCCCTTCCTGGAGGCTGTGGCGGGGTCCCCTGCACTTCTGGACTACAAGGATGTTAAAATTGGGGCTCTGAGAAGTCCAAAAAAATCAAATTTTGAATTGAAATCCATGGCGCAGGCACGGTGGCGTACATGAGCCCAGAGATGCTGCAGCGCGGTGCGATGGCGATGCCGGCCGATGTGTACAGCTTTGCTATGCTCATGCTGGAGCTGTGGGCCGGTGACATCATCTACAAGGGCGTCAACACCCACCAGGTTCTGCGCAGCTGCCACACTGCGCCCAAATCCTGTGCAACACATTAATTATCTTGAAAAACCGCGCACAGCTTGCAGCCAAGGTCGAATGAGCCACAATCTCACAGCTGTCTGGATGTCTCTGACCCTGGGTAGCACCTTCAGGACATGCCATTTTTTTATAAATTCAGTCAGTATGGTGCGATTGGCGGCACGACGGCGGCTGACATGTGCCGGCACATGTGTGCAGGTGCTGTTCAAGGTGTTCTCGGGGCTCAAGCCGGAGGTCCCGGGCGACATGCCGGCCGACTACCGCGCGCTGATGGAGGAGTGCTGGGCCACCGACCCGGTCGAGCGGCCCTCCTTCCGCGCCATCCTGCCCCGGCTGCGCAGTATGCTCGCCGCCGCGCGCGCGGCCGCTGCCGCGCCGGCCGCTGCTGCCGAGGCAGGCCTTCCTGCCCCCTAAATGCCACCCTTGCGGGGGAAGGAGCCGCTGCCGCGACGCGCGCGGCTGCCGCCGCGGAGGCCGGCACTTCGGCCCTCTGAGATTCAACCCCTCACGAGGCTGCGAGCGTCTGCCGATGCACTTGCGGCAGCCACCGCGCCGGCCGCCGGGGCCGGCCGGTCCTCTGGGCCCCTGAGAGCTGGAACCCTTCTGGGGGCGTTGTGCCGGCCGACGCGGAGGCGGGCCCCCGGCCCCCTGCTTTGAAAATTCTCGTCTGGGCATTCAATCGCTGCTGTTTGGCGGCGCTGTAGGGGCGTAGCAGCCAGGAGCTAGGCGGGCTGTGTCCGATTTGAGCCGCAATGAAAGAAGGGCTTACAAATCAGGCCTACTGGATTTTTGGCGGAAGGCACTCAAACGTCAATCCCAAATGATTGGTTCAAGTCAAAAAGCAACAAATACTCTGCAAGCGACAGGTCTGGTCCGATTGCTGTTCCGGCATGGAGTCATTTTCCACCCGTTGTTGGGGGAATAATTTGCTCTGTGGCCACTCTGCAGCTCTCAGATTTTGCTGCAAGGAGGCTGCAGCAGCAGTCCTGCGTAGTAATGGCTGTCCGTGAAGGGGCTGCCTTATCGGGCCATCCATTTTGGATTCAAACGCAGGGCATCTTGTGTCGTTTTCGGCTGCAGCAGCAAAGCCAGGGACGTTCCAATAATGGCGGAGGCAGCTTCTTCAAGACAGCCGTATCATGTTATTTTCAATCGGTCACATGAGCTCCACGTCATACTAGGGCGGGGTTTTGTGGCGGCTTCAATGGGATTTAAAAGTATTCACCAGGGGGTGAAATCAGCACTTACGTAATTCGGCTGGCATATATACATCTGGGCCTGTTCTGCGCCCTAAGTTGGGTGCAGAACAATCTTTTACAGGGTATTTGGGGAACAAGTTACCATCTGAGAGTTCACCGGGTGTGTTTGATCTTTCCGCCGCCGGTCGCACGGCTGCTTTGGCAGAGTCTTTTCTGCTCTGCTGACTCGGCTGGCTTAAGTCAATGCAGCTTATGGGGACCCGACATTTGCAATGCTGGGCATAAGACCCTTGGAAGGCTCTTAAAGTTCTAAGCAGGGTCAGCTGGCATCCCGACTGTTTTACCAGAGCCTGTTGACTGTAGCTTTGCCTGACTGGGTAGGCTAACGGGAGAGAAGACGCTTATAGCTCTCTCCCTGAGCAAAAATATGGCAGCAGCGTTCTCTCAATCCCACCTGGGCGCCAGGTGGCATGTTGCAGCAGGACCTCTGCAGATCTGGAATACATAAGAAGCACCTTATTTGGAAGGAGGTGGAAATCACGGCAGTCGCTGTGGCCTTCAAAGCGCAAGAGGGGAAGCTTAAAGGGCTCGTCAAGAGTGCAAGAGGGCAGAGTAGCTCTTTAAGGACCTCTGAGCAGCACAGAGTTGCTGGACAAAAGGGATGAATAACTGATGACAGGTGCAAGGCCAGAGCAGCTCGCAGATGGCTGATTTGAATGTGTTTGCAAAATTTGGACAAAAAATTTTTCCTCGTTTGGATTGCCAGAGGGCGCCTCTGCCAGACTGCCGTTACTAATTATGACAAAGTGCTTTTATCGTTTATTCTTTTCCCGACACTCCGCAAGGTCAGGTGCCCATATTGAGGTTGATCTCTTGTTAATGGACTGCTGTGATTCTCCAGTTGTGAAGGAGGGTGCAGGTTTGCCTGAGCTGCTTTCGACCAGGCAGAGTGTGAGTCCTTTTCTTTGAAAGCAATATTGTCCAACCTCTTAGGAGATCGAGGCGAATATATTTTTTATTCCTATTTGGAAGGGCACTGACCCTTTCTTATTGTCTTTTGAACAGTTGGTTGCCCGCTATTGGCCAATCAGCACAGTCGAATTAGGTCCAAGCTTCAGATGCAGCCCGGTACAATCGCGGTGGGGCACAGATTGTGCTCCATGCATGTGTCCTTTCTTATTGCTTTCTAACTAGTTGCTGTCATTCTTGTCTCCCTATGCCTCATGACATGAGATGAGGCCTGGTTGCTTCAGTATTGCCAGCACTGAGCCTTGAAGCCCTGTATTCAATTTCACCCGCGTGCCAGATGTAATAAATTGTAACTCTGAGAATGAGCACCCAGTGTAGGGGGCCCCTACACCCGCACCAGGTGCCCATGCATGCGAGCCTTGATGATCATTCTCGTCAGTTCGCATGGGCTCGCCTGTGTTGAATGCGTCTCGAGCGAGCGAGCGAAAGCGGAAAGGGGCACATTTTGGCAGATCTGCAATTCCACATGCCAAGATCCAGTGGAAAATTTCCGGAGATTTTATTCCCTCCAGCACTTGACAGGAACGCGCGACGTCATCTTTTGAGATTCTCATAACTGATCTGGTGATCTGAGGACCGGAGCTACAGGTCAGTAAATTTCAAGTAGATTGCGCGGGGCTTTCGGAATTGTTTGCCTTGCTAGATTTCGCACTCTCCTTAGCAAGACCCTGCAACTTGTTGCTGGCCATTGTCCACCAGTGACTCGATTCCGCGGCGTCTTAGGCGACGTCCAGTGTCAGGGTGTCCCGAGAATTAATTTCGTGCGTGAAGATTTTGTGGTGCTCTACTGACATACATTGGGACTAGGTAACCAACTAATTTACTGCCTTGCGGGCAGCTCGTTGACATCTCGTCTTTCTGCTGAGCGACCTTTCCACGACTGCGGACTCGGACCCTAATTTTGGGCACTGCCAAGGTCTACTGTTGCTGTTTGAAACTGGAAGGAGCTATTCCGTAGAGGATGCAGGCGATGATGAGCGGTATGGGTGACATATGCGCTGCTGCCGGGGTCACGGTATGTTGCCATCCCACACCTTGAAATACAGAATGAGGCCACTGGCGCTCAAGAAGCATGAGAAAGTGAACGATTTCTGGTCTGGGAAGCATTACAGTTTGAAAGAAGCACAGGGCTCGGGCAATTTTTACCGGGGCCTGATGGTCTCGTTGATTGGCGTTATCCAGGTTTCCGACACCGTGCTGGGCCCACCCGCGCCGGTCAGCGCCCTGCAACCCTTGTAAGTATTTTTTTGTACATCAAGCATCTCATCGAGTCTATTGCATTGCTGGGATCTGTACGACAGGTTCACTGGCGCCAAGGGAGGCAAAGCTGCTTATTGTCGTGAATTCTGCACACATTTGGTGATGCTGCGTCAAGCATTCGACCTACATGGCCTTCAGTTGCAAAGATGTATCTCTGATCGCATGGCCTGCCTTGCTCAACAGCACACTGCCTTTGCCACAGGGGGACAATGCCATCTGCAGATGGCCAAGTCATGGCCCTGACGCCTACGCTCATCGAAGACAATTTGAGAGCGGGAGCATGCGAATACAGACAGGTGAGGCATCTCAGGAGCCGCAACGCAAATGGGACCACCTGGCAGGGAGCCTTTGGCACTGTACCTCCCTTAGCCGTGAAGTCTTGCCGGCCCTTCTTTGCATTAACAGGCGTGAAAATGCGTCTCTGCCTCTATCTACATATTGCAGCTGCCACCTGCAGAGACCTAGTACCTTCATACATTGTCACGTCCAGAGCTCCGCTCAGCACGAGCTCTTGAGGGGTCTTCACCCCAGACAAAACTGTAGGTTCACAAGTAGTCTGGCCACAACTTGCACATGCAGGTCGACAGGTTTGTACTGCTTTGAGACTTCTGTGTTGGGTGCAGTGTGCACTTATAGGCGAGCATACAGACATCCAGAGGCTGCTGCTGGCGCATGGGGCAAACATGCTGCGATGGGGGTTTGAGCTTGTTGATCTACCTCCCCTGCAAGTGCCCCTGTGCAAGTGCGTTCTCTCCTAATCTCCCTCCTCCCTTCCTGCCCAGGGACACTCAACTGACAATTTGGTTTACAGTCCCCTGTTCCTGCCTCGAATCGACTATATTATGAGAGTTTGCTCTCAGCACACCACCCTCTGGCTGTGCTGTGTGTGCAGCTCCAGTAGAGGATGCCATGGAACTTTCTGTTGAAAGAGAGCCTGCTGGCAGGAGCAGTGAAAAGTTTAGATTGTTAATGTGCAGGAGGGAAAGTGCTCAGAGCGAGGGAAGCTACCCCTCAACAGCAACCAGCAGCGAGGTGCGCAGCATGGCATGAACTTCTTGATGCGAGCACCCAGCCCCTCACAGTGACCTGTACTTTCCGTGCCAATACGTTCTCTGTTTTACTATGACAGCCAATGATAATCAATGTGGAAACTGTACATCTGTGGCGTTGCAGCAATTGATGGGTCTGGACAGCCCGCATGCACGCCACGCCGCTGACATCAGCGGCCAGGCTGTCGGATTACCTAAGCGCGCGTCATCGGCGCCGCTGGACGGCAGGACCCGGCTGCCCGGCCTGCACCTGGGCAGGCTCATTGGGCTGGGCAGCTTTGGCAAGGTCTACAAGGGTGTGCCCTCCCTACCACAGCCCCACTCTTCTTGCTTCCATTATGTTTTTGAGCATATCCGACAGAGCATCTGACCCTTTGCGAGATAGTTGATGTGCTGTAGTACCTGCTATGCAGATAGCTGGTTGCATGCAGCTTGCAAGCAAAATAGCACACTGGCGTTTGCCATTGTGCATGTATGATATGGAGCAGCGATGTTTTGTAGTCTTAGCCAAGATCTCTTGGCATGCAAAATTTATGTGCATGGCGCTGGTCCAAGAATTTTCATCGCCTGGAGAACAGGTAAGGAAAAGGGGTTGGGGCAAAATAATGGCCGACTAATCCTTCTAAGCTTGCAGGCACATGGGAAGGCAGGACGGTGGCAGTGAAGGTCATGAGCCACGAGGGCAGCACAGCCAACCTGCTGAATGCACTCCACGAGTCTCTGGTATCAGAGCACGTCCAGCACAAAAACGTGGTGCGTGCCTATAGTTTTCATGTCTCTGAAGTCTCCAGATCTTCCTGGCCTCGGCTGGTGGGGATTGGTGTAATTGTGATTGCTGCGCAAGTCTGCTGAGCACGGTGCACATCGTTGGTTGAGTGTCAGCCTTCTGTCCATGCTGCTGCCAGCCTGCTCAATTTTGTCTCACCGTGCGACTCATGCCCCGAGCATGCAGGCCTGCAATCAACTGCGCTGCCTTGTCCCAATCTCACAAGTTCGGCACCACACCATTTGCAACAACCCAGGAAATTGGGGCTTGTTCTGTGACACGGCAATTGGTGATGAAATTTCCTTTGGCTGGTTAGGGCACGGGGTGTAATAAGACAAAGACTCTGGCGCAGGTGGCGACTTACGGGGTCCACACAGTGGAGCGCCCAGCAGGACAGCAAAGCTGGAGCCTGTACAGGGGCGCCTCTATGGGGCACAACAACTTCCCCTCCTGGCCGCCTCCGCAGCCGCGCGAATTACCTTCCATCCCCTCCGGCAGCTTCCCACCCGCAGGAAGCTCCCAGGGCGCAGCTTCCTGGATTCTGGAAGCTGGCAGATCCCCCGCAGCTGCCAACCTCGCAGCTGCTGCCCTGCCTACGCAACACGTCGGCTGCGCTGCGGATGATTCAAGTAGCACGGGCCAACCAAGACCGCTGTGTGACGATCAGGTTTGCTTCCGAGCTCACTTTGGATGCCTGACTATTGATAAAAGGTGCGCGATGAAGCATTTGATCATGGGCACCTCACGTCATACAGCACATCATAATATCATGCCTGCCGTCTCTCCATTCAACTGCATAAATTGCAACTGCACATGTGCATGCTAGAGGGACATCCAGCACCGGTGCTGTGCTATCTTGCTTTCATCAGACTGCAGACGAGCTCATCCTGACTCATCCCTTTTCTGTCTGCTCTCCCACAGATCGCCACGCGGAACCCCCCGCCAAGCGCAGAGTCGCCAATTTCAGGGCCAGTGCTGATGTCATCCGCGCTGACATCATCGCCGCTGGCATCATCCCCGATGACGTCACCGCTGCTGACGTCACCCTTCGAGGTGACACTCCAAAAGGCAGCCTCTAGCGGCCTGGATGACAGCGTGGAGCCACTGACTCAGCTCGCTCGGCGCATGTCCCTGGAAGCTGACCTGTACAGCCGCCAGCGAGTGGACCCCAAGTGGCGCAGCATTAGCCTTGGGGAGCCAGGTGCGAGCATTATGCATGTCAGGTTTTTGGGATTTTTTGGCACTGCTCAGAGGATCTCTGTCTCAGTCACCAGACGAAGATGCATTGTGTTGCATGATACATTGTGTGCGCATGTCAGGATGTCCGGACCTTGCCTGAATGATGCAGTGTTTCATTTGTGAAGTGTCAACTTTAGGTGGCCAAATTCAGCTCATGCTGGTTCAGAGTCGCAAGACAAAAAACGCTGGAAAGAACGGGCATGCGCCTCTTGCAGAGGATGGGTTGTGCACTGAAGCGCAAGAAGAAGAAAGTGGTGCTGTAAAGTTCTGCATCAAGGAGTAGCGCAGCTTTCTAAGAAGCATTTCAGCTAAGGGGGGACAGTACCACTTTACAGCATCTTATTTTGTTGCAAGCATTTCATGTGGTGCTAATAATGGTCTTCCCTTCTGCGCAGTGCCAAAAATGGTGTGCCCTGACAGCCTGGCGGAGCGGTCCAGGATGTCTTACTTGACTGCAGACTTACATTCATCAGACAGCATTGAGGAGGCTGATGTGGTCGTGGAGACCCTGCTCCTCATGGAGCACGCTGATCTGGGCTCCCTCAACAAGTACATGGTGTCAGCATGCTTCAAGGACAACATGGTTAGTAACTTGAACATCCAATCTCTTTCACAATCAGCACTCTTGCGAACTGCATTGCATGCAGAATGCATGCCAGGTCTTCACATAGAGTCCCCGGGCCAAAATGCTGATGGTGTGGAGATCAAGATTCATATCTATAGCAGAGGAGCATGCACCTTGCATGCACATGCTGACTGCATTCCAACTATCATTGCTGGTGTTCAGAGGAAACTTATTGGTTGGCATTATTGGCCCCGGCTGGCGGGGGTCGGTACAAATACTGAGCACCGTGCCCATGGTTGATTGGGTCTTGCTTGGATCTGGCGAGTCCAACAAGGGTAGGAATTTGGCAGCCTTTACATGCAGCTTGTCTGCAGACGCACCTTGCCTTCGGCAGGAAAAGCGTGTCATAATAATTATTATTATTATCATTGCAAGAAACAAGCAGGGAATGCTCATCTTGTGTGTGTGTGCGTGGGGCAGGTAGCGCTGCTGATGTGCGCGATAGACATTGCAGCTGGCATGAGCTACCTGCACTCCATTAATCTGCTGCACGGGGACTTGAAGACAGCCAATGTGCTGCTCAAGAGCTGCCCTCTGAGTGACGGAAATCCCCGCGGCTTTACATGCAAGGTGTGCACCTTGCCCAAGCCACAGGTGCACCTTTCATGAAAAGCTATAATGTGTGAAGTTTCGGCTGTGTCTGGGCCTGCAGAAGCCTCTCAATGCAACCAGATACCAGCTTGTTTTCTCTGATTTTTGCACACCTCTAGATACCCTGACTGAATACCTGCTGTGCTGCAGATCGCTGATTTTGGCCTGTCGCGACTGGTGTCAGAGGGCAAGACACACGTCTCCACAAACTCACATGGTGCGAGCACCTATTCACGAATGGCACGTAATCACATCTGTGCTGGTCTCCTTGAATACCATATGCCTGGAGTCCAGAGCGAACTGACTCATCACGGCATTGGTGCTAGTGGTTCGCTGCAATCCAGTGGTTCTTGTACATGCCCATCAACATATTGCAAGCAAAAAATACTAGATGCCCACCAATTTGATCTCCCTAGCAGATGGATATCAGAATTGCCAGTGATCAGCTACAGCCTTGTTCTGCCGTCGGTGCATGTGCACGTGCACATTGCTTGGCAGCATCACATTGCTCTTCTCAAGAAGGCTTTGCAATGCAGGCACCATCGCGTACGTTGCGCCGGAAGTGCTGCAGACTGGATTGATGGCAAGGCCGGCGGATGTGTACAGCTTTGCCATGCTGCTGCTGGAGCTGTGGAAGGGAGAACTGGTCTACAGGGGCGTCAACACCCACCAGGTCTACCTTTTTTTCCAATTTCCTTTTTGGTATACACTATAGTGACTGACCACTCCTCCTGCTTGGCTCAATTTACTCCACTGGGTCACCCTCTCCCACCTGGAATGATGGGCTGAAAGGAGTACGAGAAACCACATATTGTACTGCCCTTTCTTTCACTGGCGGCCAATGGTCATGCGAGGGCTTAAAAGGAAGAGGGCTTAAGGAAGATTGAAAGTCCTGTCGATGACGGATGGGCTCTGAAGAGGGTGCAGCTGATGTTGGGGTGATTGTTGTGCTAAAAGTGTTCTTATATTAACCACCCCTACCTGACATGTGCGGGCACTGCGCGCAGGTGCTCTTCCAGGTGTTTGGCGGCCACAAGCCGGAGGTCCCGGGCGACATGCCGGGGCAGTACCGCACGCTGATGGAGGACTGCTGGGCCACCGACCCGGCCGCGCGGCCGACCTTCCCGGCAATCCTCGACCGGCTGCGCCTTATGCTCGCCCATGCGCTTTCCGTCGCCGCCGCCTTGGACGCCGCCGCGCCGGCCAGCCCTCAAGCCGCCTGAGACTGGGACCCACATGGGCCCGAATAAGCCGCACCGGCAACCTTCTCGGCAATTTACCGAGCGTCTGCGGCCGTTGCTTGCCGGTGCGAGCGCGGCCGCCGCCGAGCCGTCCACCGCCGCGCCGGCCGCCGCCGAGGCCAGCCCTAAAGCTCCTCTCCCTCTTCTCGTCCTCTTCTTTGTCCCTGATACGGAGAGCCTTGCGGCCTCAACTCTGCCGCGTGCCCGAACTTCCCGGCAAGCCTTGGCCGGCTGCGCGTTGTGCTGTTCAACGCGCGCGCGGCCGCCGCCGCTCCGGCCGCCACCAAGGCCGGCCCTGAAATGTCCTACGACCTGGGTCCTGCTCCGGGACCCCCGCTGGCGCAAACCGAACCGTGCCTGACCTCCCTGGCAAAATCTGAGTGGCTAGGCAAGCCATGCCCGCCGACGCGCGCTCGGCCGCCGCGGCCGAGGGCGATGATACTCAAGACCCCTGAGCCCGGAACCCTAGCAGGGGCAGCGATGCGCCGGGGCCGCTGCGGCAGCTGCGGCCCCGCACAACGCCGTTTCACGGGTGTCAGGTGGCCTGCCTCGCGGCATTTCCTCCCTTATTCAGGGGATCAACTGTGATGTACAGTAAGTACTCTTGTTCTTCAGCATTAGTGAAACCCTTAGTGAGCCATGCTTGTCTCCCCTCGGTGGGCATCACAGCCTCCTTGGGTGGGAGAGTAGCCCTACAGACGGAAGATACGGCAGCAATGGCCATATAGAAGACTAGCCATCTGAATGGGTGACAGCGGCGCACACTGTGCTGATAAGGTTCTGATAGCATCTTTATAAGCATCTTTACATAACCCTTTGAGTGGGGTTCTGAGAGGTGCATGCCTAGGGTGCATTAGAGAACCAGCCACGGGTTGTTGTACATCAAGACAAGGGTCAAGGAGGTAAACAGCCACCGCCATGCCCTTTTGTACTACAATTATGCGAATTACAGCAGCTCTGGCGAGTTTCAGAGGCTTCAAGCGCAAACGATGAAAAGGGACTCCAGTTCGAAATGAGTTGGGCTTAGGCACTCCAGACTTTATTGCTATCACCTTAGTGCCTGCCCTTCTGAAGGGGAGGGCATGCCTAAGTGATACTATTCTGCTTCTCAGCCATTTCATCCCTTTGTACTGCCGCAGCTTGCCTGCAGGTGCACAGACAGGAAGAGTAGCGCATAGTTCGCTGGCCCTTCCGCATCAGCTCAAGACCTCTTGATGGCAGCTGCGATTTCAGCTGAAGCGTCCTTTCAAGCCTCCCCGTAGAACAGTGTTGTCTGCTTGATTCCAAATGTATAGAAAACTGAGCTTCTGACGTCTGTCAACTCCAGATCATATATGGTATATACCAAGGATTTCATTCAGCATGGGGGTCTCACGTTCATCCTTAGGACCTCGTCCTGCCACATGTCATTCGTTCAGCTATTTCTCCGTGGCAGATGAGTGTCTGACAATATTTTGCTGTTGTGATTCTGCCTTGAACCTGGAGAGAGCCCAGATCTGCAGCATAGGATGGATTTTTGGTCTTTCATGGATAACATTGCGATTTGGGGGATTCCGCAATGAGACCAATCAGAAAAGCATCTTTCAAGTATGGATTCCATAGGAGGAAAAGACGTTGAGGTGCATATCCATGTCAGTCACCTGGGAATCGTGCGTCACAGTGATGACATGAGGTTCCAAATATGTGTTTCCCGAAAGCCGCTGTTTGAAGATATGGCATGCAGAGTTCCGAGGCAGCTCTTCTCGTCAGATATCCAGTGTGTGTGTGGTGTGTGTGTGTGTATCATTACAGTCTGTTGTGGATTTAATTTGGTTAGGTATGTGCTGATGCAAACTGAAATGACAACAGGGTGGACCTCATGCAGCACTGCCGGTACCAACAGTGGTGTTCTTCCTTGATTGAACTTGTTTTCTTTTGGTAGCCGAGGGCCTGAAAGCCCCATTTGATTGCTCAGCTTGATGACAGTCTTGTACAGGGTGCTCAGAATATGTCTCGTGAAAATGAGTCAAGATCAATCGCAGATTGCAATTGGTTTTAGTATGTGCTTTGCAGAACCGGGGGGTACTTGATCACATTCCTGCATTTGGTTCTTTCATGCCATTGTTTTGTGCATTGCGTGGTGAGTGGGAGAGTTGTCAATGAGTGGCTGTACATTTGCTCACTGCTCTTGCAAAATTATCCTTGCTTTGTAGGACAATTCATGAGTGTCCCCTTATGTTGCTAGCTATGATGCCTTCCTGAGAAGGCATTTTCTTCTTAATTTGTGGGTTGCGGGAGAGACTCTGATGAGGATGGGGTGCTTGCATGTGACAATGGTTTCTGTGAACACTTTGCTAGTTTTCAAAACAGGGCATCTTGTCGCCATGCACTTGCTTGGCTCTCGACTGCACATGCTGCTACAGCATATATGCAAGCTTGCTGCTAATATTACAACATTTTGTATCCATACTTATTCGCAGTAGCCATATCAGTTGTAACTGGGAAATGCCAGTTTTAAGCCAACATAGAACAAGACCGATCCCAACACAAGACCTGTCACCAGAAGTCCTGCCACTCGCCGGAAGATGCCTGCGCCAAACATGAAACAACGAAGCTCAGCTCAGAATATCCCCTCTGTATATACTCAGAAGCGAACCCTTCCTGACCAATCAGCATCTCTAGATGATTGCATCAAAAATTGTGCACAACATGAAAGCTGCCACGACTGCATATGAGGCAAGAGCTCTGTATTTTGAAGAGAGCAGCACCACCCCATAGGCCAGACCAAGTGGTCTGCAAGTTTGTGTCCGGCATCCCTGCCATTGCCTAAGGCGGCTTCACGCACAGAAGGTCAAGCTGGTGCCAGGCCCCCCAGCAAAATACATACCATGTATTGGATGCCCCATCTAGAGGCCAAACTGGCCTTTGAGGTCCACTGAATTACATACCTCCGAGGGAAGGGTCAATGCCGGTCATCTCGGTGCGCAGCATGCTGGACATGTCCCGGCCAAGATAGCCGCCGCCTTCGCTGGCGCCGCCGGCCGCCGCCCCGGGCCGACCGCTCGGCGCGGCCGCCGGCTTGTCGGCCGTTCCGACCGCGCCCTTTATGCGCCGCACTGCCTCTGCAAACTTCCTCAGCTGTATCACGATCTGCGGCGCAGCCACAACCACGCAATGTAAGTTGTCAGACACGACTGCAAAACACACACTTGGGGCATGCCACTAAAAAGGGGTGAACAGCTGTGCTTGAGGATGACCTATGCCTGTGCCACTGTAGAGCCAAAGGAGGCAAAGATCTCAGGCACTGATTTTAATTATTTCATGCGCTAAGCCTGACAGAGTCTATGGATGACCTTTTCCTAGACCTGAACCCACATGCAATTGACAAACCTTGCTGCTTGCTTCCCTCTTTGAGGTGCTGAAGAGCTTAAGTATCCCATTTGCTGGGGTGAGTGCACATGCTGAAGATGCTGCTTACCTGTGGTGACCCCTGAAATCTGACGAGCTGAGGGTCGTCTGTGCTTTTCAGGCAACCCTCAAAATCCAGGCCGCGATTCACGCCCTCTGCACAAATCACACGGTAATAACGCTGTATAGCTGCAATATGTGCTTAGTGGATGATGCATCTCAGCAATGCTGGTAGTGTCAGTGGTCGCAAGGAAATTTTGAGCTGGGGACATTCAAGGGCCGCACCTCGCAGAGTGATCTGAGCAAGCTCTATATCGCCAAAAGAGGCGTGCACAGCTGTGGAGTTGAAGAGGGCCGCATGCCTTTGAGAAAGGGTCGGGGACTGCATGGCACAGCAGATCATGCTGGATTGAAGCTAACACGAGAGGATCCCTGCTGGGTGCATTTCCTTGATGCAGTTTGCGCAGGCAATGCAAAGTGCCAAGAGCAGGCACCTTCTCCAGCGACTGTTCAAAAAACTTAAGTGCTCCCATGCGATCCCCATTATTAAACTTCTGCATTCCCCGCGATAGGCAGTCTGCTGCCTGGACAAAGGCAACATACTATGCATTCTCAGATGATACAGGCCAAAGAATAGTGTCCGTCATAGTAAGAAGACAAATTTTTGTGAACACACATTTATACTGAACGTATGATCTCACACAATCAAGCAAGCACAGCACCTCAGAGCTTGCAATCGGGGTGACGATATTGTGCCTTTCATAGCCTGCATAGAGCACGATCCCTCTTAAGGGTGTCAATTGAAGATTAGATGTATTCGACCAACAGCTACCGACCAGAAAAACAAAAAGGCTGTGATTTTGCGCGTACCTGCCAGGCAATGTTGTCTTGACTTATGTGGTCTCTGCTGATTCAGTTTCAAGGGATTGCGATGCCGCGCAGATCTGAAAGTAAATTTGTGCCACTGGCATGAGGCACTGTGATGGGCATCAAAGCCGGGCCTAGTACAGGAAGCAGAGCAGTGAGAACTCAGGACATGCATCTGACCCAATGGATTGGACGTAGGACAGAAATTTCGAGTGTCGTCAACAACAACTAATTCTCTGGGGATTTCAGAGATTCAAGATGTGCAGGATTCTCGTCGGATCAAGAGATACCTTGCTTCTCCCTTGCATATTGGATCTTGCTGACGTGCAAGAGTCTCACGTGTCCCTCATGTTGGCAAACATCGCAAAGAATGCATCCATATTCGCAATCTCTCAAGCCGTCGACCACAGAAACCAGTCCAGGCTACAATGCCAGGACTGGTTGACAGTATTTACTGCTCCCAACTCCTTCAATGAAGATGTCGCAGCACAAGTGTACGACGATCTTCTCTTGTCTCGTCGTCTTCGTATTGCCTGCGACATCCGCTCAGGTAACATGTAATTTGTCGAAGGGTGGGACTGTATGCTGAAAGGGGGACGCGCACAAAAAGTTCTCGCACGCTCGTGTTGCAAGAGTGTGCAAAGGGGTCTCAGGCACCTCTTTATGTACAAAATGCCATGATATCGATTTATAAGTATTTAAGGCTGCAAGCTATTCCTCATTTGTATCTAGAGCATCGTCTGCAATCGGATGCAAGCTCACTTACTGAGAACTAAACATCAAGATGAGCGAAGGCAGGGTAATGACGATGGCGCCTTTTGCAGGTCACAAGGGTCAAGGAACCTCTTCAAAACGGTCCTGATGCACCAGCTTGGGCTGGTCTCGGCATCGTGTCTCTGCAGACCCTCTCTGGCCGACAAGATGCAACAACCATCCCAGCTGGTCTTGCTGCAGCAGGGGGTGCCGCCGCGACCCCAAGCAAAGCTCTGACACGCGATAGAAAGGCTGCAGCCCAGCTGCAGGGTCAGATAGCGCACACAGATGTGATGCCCTCGGGAGTCCTGGGGTGGCCACCAAAGCAGGCAGCAGCCCCATCCAGCAGCATATCGGAGCCAGGAGCAAATGGAGCAGCGGACTATGTGCCATCGCCTCCTCCAGATGTATTTCAGGTGCGGACATCTCATAAATGCCCAGTCGCAGTATTGCTTTGCACGACTTACTGCCTTATTTTCAGGAACATTTCAAGCGAATTGTCCTTTGGCCTGAGCTCCCCTTTCATGCCTCTGTTGGCATCCTGCATCCACCAGTGAGAAGAGGGTTTTGTTGGCAGCCTCCTGGTATCAATGGAGATGGCGGAGCGGACAACTCTGAAGCTCCGTACAATATCATCACCGGAGAAGATGGCTATTCCACCTTCTTGCCGCGCAACAACACGATTGATGGCACTGGATTCCAGCTGGTGAGGGACGTTTCACTTGGATAAATTGGGTGCACACTCACTAAAATTGTTACCTTCACGCTGAGCCCACTTGGATGCAACCGGCAAGCTTGCCTGTGGCCCAGGGCATGCAGCTGCTCTCTATTACTTGCTCACTGCTAACCAAGCATGCACAGCATTTCCCAAATCTGATGTACTAGCCACCTGATGCACATCGCCATCAGGTCCCGTACTCTTTGACGGTTCAGCATAGGTGCACCTGCATCAGAAGGAAAATTCTGACAAGTGCTGGCTGACCCTCGCCTCTATTGGTGCAGTTCTGGACGGACAGAATGCGAAACCCCCAAATCCTTGGCGTGCGCGTGCCGCGAGGGACATACTATTTGTGGCCGGCAGCAGGCGCAGCAACCTCTGGCACTGCCAGAGATGGAGGATACCACCTGTCCCTTGACTGCCTCGGCCGCATGCTGCCCTTTGTGCTGGACTTCCAGGGCAGCGCTGTCATATTTGTGGTGAGAGCCTCTTCCCCTGGAATGCAATCCCTTGGAAGCTTCACATTCTTGGCTGTCAGATGCTGAGGGTGTTGCTTGATGGGTGCACACAGGATAGATTAGCCTGAGATGGGCGGGTCACTCGGACTGTGAGCCCAGGAGTCAAGCCCTGCAAGGGGACGGTTATTACCAAGGGGGTTGACACGTTATGCTTCGGCGCAGGACGGTAGCAAGGGAGGCGTGGCGTTCTATGGTTGCAGCCGGCTGACGGTGAGAGGGGTGTCGATGAGTTACCCACCCTCGCAGTTCCACCACATCCAAGGGGCGGTGGTGGATGTGGGCGCTCCTCCAGTGCGCACAGTCACCGTCCAGGTATGTACCTGCAGGTCAGGTAGCCCAGTGTCTTACAGAATAATTATCCACATTCCAACAGTAGCCATGCAAGCATCTGATCAGAAACATACGGGACTGGGTTGTAATGTGCTCTGAGTGGACTAAGGTGTGACTGAGTCTGCTCCATAGGCCAAGTCAGGACTTTTTATGGCATCCCTGCCTTGCATGTCATGCAGTAATTTCCCCCACGCAGAGGTCATCTGAGGCCTTGGAGTGGGAACGCAACTTGGAACTCTCACAGCTCGCATGTCCCTTGGCCGTGATAATGAAAGGTTTATAAAGGGCTCAAATGTGCTTACACTCATGCATACAGGCGCACGATGGCTATCCTGACCATCTGTGGGCGGACGCACGCATGTGTGCTGCGTACACAGCTGGCACACAGGTCATCCGGGTGAACAGCTCAGATATCGTGCCGAGCCTCGTGCAGCGGGTGGATGACAGCCGCTTCCAGCTGCACACCTCCTATGACCTGTATAACATCCAGCCTGGCGCCCTGCTGGCGGTGCGCGCCTTATAATGAGCACATGCTGCCCTGAATTTTGAATCTTATATTGTCATGTGCATTCTGAACAGATCAGAGATTATCAAAATGCCCGTTGATATGTTCAGGTCCCGCCATCTGTTTTGGTCTGGCTTTCTGTGTTCTTGCTGCTTGGTATGCCCTCGCACAAAAACCTGTTTTGCACGTCTAAGAGTGCCTCGCTGTGCGTGGTCTGGCTTCTTGTGTTCTCGTTGCTTTATGAGCCTTCACACAAACAAGCTGCTTTGCGCGTCTAGGAGTGCCTTTCTGTGCTTGGTCTGGCTTCATGAATTCTTGTTGGTTCAATGGCTTCACACAGAGTTTGTGTGCTGCCTTACCCAGTGTCACACTGGGGTCGGCGGCCACGGCATGTATTGGGAGAGCTGCGCTGACTCAACCATGGCCGACACTATCTTCCACAACCCAGCTGGCCACTGTAAGCAGTCCTCAAATCATTTCACTTCATCTAAAGAGGCAAACTCAAAAATGAGTGTAGCCCTTTATCCTCCTTCCAGTGGTGTGTTAAAGATTTCAGCCTTGTCTTTTGCATCCGTGCCTTGATGACATAAAACAAAATAGAGCGCTCGTCTGCATGCCAGGGTCCATGGTCATTGAAACAATTCGCAGTGGAAAGAATTGACAGTGGTTGAGACCTTTTGACTGTTACCAGCAATATTTTTACTGGGGGATATTGGGGATCTGGCGAGTCCAAAAAGGGGCAGGATTTTTGTAGCCTTATACTGCAGCTCCTGCAGACGGACCTTGCCTCTGGCAAGCAAAGCGTGTGATACTCTATTCCTGGGTGCATGCAGGGATAGCGGAGGTGGGCTGCAGGAATATGACATACAGGGGCAACCACCTGTTGCCCTACCCATCCACGCTGGGCACAAAGCAGGAGCTTCCGCTGATGTCATCAATTGGAGATGGCATCAGCGTGCGGGGCGCTCGCAGCGGGCCTACCATTGTGGGCAACTCCATGCGAGGGTACACCTATACCTTCCCTCAGAATATTTACACTCCTTGCCCTTCAAATTTGTTGTATTCAGCCTTTGATCTCCTCAGCACACATCATGCTCCAAAACATTAGCTCTTCACGTCATCATTGAAATGCCGCCAAGCTTTGCATCAGTATGTCTAGCCTTACTAACGGACATCACCCTGCTGTGCCCTTGTGCATGATATGTGCAGTGCGTGAGCGCTAATCACTTGTACTCATGCTCCGCGTTGAGAGTTGTGCATGGCACAGGATGGGGGGTGATGGAATCACTGTGGCGACTGTGCCTTATGTCATCACAGCGGTAGAGGCACATAGCAGTACAATTACTGTGGACTGCTCTGGCTTCACATGCACTGGCATCAGGCAGGGTGACCTAGTCACAGCGGGCTCAGCCGTCTCCGAGCCGCTCCCGGGCTATGCCAAGGTACGACCCTGGCTTCAACACTTCCCCAAATGTATTGATTCGTTGGCCATATGTTGGGGACCAGAAAGGACTCGAACAACAACATGGAGGAGTGGGCAAGGGCACTTCTCCTCTCCTAAGCTGACTGCAACGCAAAACCTCCTGCTTGTTTGGCTCACGTAAACATTCATGTCAAGGCACAAGGCAGTCAAGCTAACAGCAGACCCCATTGACACCCTTTCCTGCAAATCTACCCCACTGAACGCTATTGAAGTGCCATCTTAACCTGCAAGAGCCAATCGATCAGGTGCTAACTAACATGCTGCTTATGCACTGTGCACTGCGCCTGGCTGACTGTGTCTCTGTGGGGATCATGCCAGGTGGAGGCAGTCAAGTCCTGGGCCACTGCAGCACTGGGCAATGCCACTGGTGAGGGGGGACCAGCAAAACCGGATGCGCTGCTGCAAGTGCTGCTGGACAGCTGGCCTGTCGCGTGGACCACGGTTAGTCACTTGTGCCGCTGCATTGTGTAATCCCAAGATTACACTGTGTTCACCAATGCTCATAAATCACAACACCTGTCAATGCATCTCATAGCTTGCACGGCAGCTGAATTAAAAACCCGACTTTGCCATTTAATGGCAGAAATGCTTAATCCTTCGTGCATTCTTAATCACTCTTCTTCAGGACATGCACTGCTTGCACTGGGGAAATTGAGAGTGATCTGAACGATAGAGCGCCGGATTTGTCAGAGCAAATTCGCCAATATTCTGGGCATTTCGATGCTAAGAACTTCTTGTTGCTCATGGCAGGTGTCTCCGACTGTGCTTCTGATGATTCCTGGAGCGGGTTTCCAGATCAGGCGCAACACAATCGCCAACAACCGCGGGTCAGGCATCGTCCTGCAGGCACCCGGGGGCGTCGTGGCGAACAACATGATCACCTCCCCTAAGTATTGGGGAATACAGGTAAGCATCGTTGTGCACAGCAGAGCTTTGATTGTCATTCGCTGCCCACTGGACAGCGTCGAGGAGAGTTCCTCCAGCAAGCCTTCGAGGCATGAACATGACAGAGGCTTCACCCCAGCAGTTGATGCGAAGAGTGATGGGAGCAAGAGAGGAACTCTGTTGTGACCTCAGCTTTGTGTTTAAAAATGCACCCATGCTCGCTGCACCTGGCTGTGTGCACAATCAGGATAAAACTGTCCTGCTCGCTTAGTACCCTGACATAAGTACTCGCTATGCAGGCTCTGCCCTCTGTTGCCGGTCGGGGAGATGGCGCGTTCACAAGGGATTTGCTGATAACAAACAACACCATCGATGCGGTCTTCGGCGGTGTTGTCGTTGGCTGCCTGGAAGCTGCCGGGCAGGCGCCGTGCCCAGCTCGGGGCCACTCAAACCTCACAATCGCTGCGAACCTCATCCAGAACGCGGCCACCCTCCCGCTACTGCTGACATCAGCGCGCGGCATCAGCATTGTCGGCAACGTCTTCCGGTGCGTTCCCTCCCTTCTCTTGAAGCAGCTGAAATGCCATGGCTAGAAATGTGATTGCACCAGTGTAATGTATAGGAACTCCACATAGGGGTCATCTGGAGCCTCGGGCCTCCACAGAGCACAGACATGATCTATAGCTTGTGGGCAAGCTACCCCTACCTCTTCACCCAGGATTTTCTAATGACTGACTCAGCTTGGGCATTCACATTTAATGTCAAGCATTGCTTCAGCTAAACGTTTATGTCTTGTGACTTCAAAGCTCATCAAAAGGCGGATGTTTTGCAGGTCGGTGCTTTGCTACCCCTGGGTTCTATACAACGGCTACCCCTGGCTCCCACGCTTCTGGGGGTCCGTAGGATTTGTCGCCGAAACCGCTGACGTGGCATTCCAGAGCAACGTCATCGACACGTCAGCGCTCTGCGCCTATGGCAACATCCACAACCCCTTCGAGGCCCTCTCCGGCACCGTTACTAACCTCACCATATCCTGATCTCATCTGGTTACTAACCGCCAGAAAATTACTCATCCTACGTTTGTGGTCGAAATCTAGCTAGAGGGGCACTTACGCCTAACCTTCTCAAGGGTATGACTGGGGAATGACCCGCATTTCTCATATTCAGGGGGTACATAACAGCTTGATGTTCAGGAGGTTATCTTCCATACCCCCTGTTATTTTCACTGGGAGGGTGGTCTTACATTTGGGCTACTGCACTGCAGTTGTGGCCTGCTTGGAATTTTTTTAGTTGTTTGAGCATGCAACGACGCTGTGACGCAGCCATTTTACCAAAGGCTTCTGCATGCATGCAGATGCTATGACCACGCAGCAGGGCCTTCTGCCTTACAGGATCGGGTGGTGCTGCATTTGCTTTGCATTGAGAATCCGCACGTTGTCAGAAATCCCATCAGAGGACAGACTACTGCTGTTCTGGGAGATAGATTTCAGCAAATTACTAGTTGTTGGGGTGGATACAAGATCAGCTCTAACTTTTGGATTCCTCGCTATTTACACTGCCGGAATGGTTTCGATGCCTCTGCAGCATTGGGGCCGTTCCTTCTTCTAGATTATGGCACATGGGAGCCACAAGTGCACCTGTCCACGTGGCATGGGCTTTCCACATGGGGTTTTGTGAGCAATGTATGCCCAATACAAGGTTGTGTTGGGAGTTCCTTTACTTGTTTTTAGGAGAGGAAATGTGGAAAGGCCGTGTCACTCGGAGAATGGGTGCAGATCTGTTTTTGAAGGTCTGCGCCCCTTTTTGCGCACCTGTATTCTCTCATGTGCCCTATTTTTTCAATCTTGAGGAAGACTATAAACTGCTGGTGCTTAGCTGATGAGGTGCCGGGTGCAGCATGTGGCTGACTCAATTGGTGCCAGTTCAAAAGATGTGTTGTGAAGGGCAAAGAAATTTGCCTTGTTGCCTGAGTCGGAGATTTCTGGATGGAAGAAGATGTGTTCCTGCCAGGAATGAACCGGATCAGGAGTGCTTTACAATTTAAAGACAACATTTTGGTTGCTGCCAGCAATGCACCATGCAATAAGAGTGCACACACGGCGTGCAATGCCTAGAATGCTTCTCGTAGGATAGATTGAGGTATTTACGACCAACAGTTTCTCTGGGAGTCTGTTGGCAACATTTGGGGCAGGAAAGCGCCTTTGATCTTTGCCTCACTCCCATGCTGTAGTTGATGTGATTGATTCGCATTGACGTGCTCCAAATAATGTCACGTAGTGAGGGTGGGCAGTCAAAACAAAACTGCTTTTCATATTTATGCCAGCTTCACGCGGTCATGCTTGGCGGATAAAAGAGTACAACGTATGGGCATCTGTACATACCTGAAATGCCTTGGCGAAGGGTTCTTAACCCGTGACGCTGAATAATGTAGCCGCCAGTAGCTTCTGGCATGTTTTTAAAGATGGACAACAGAGAGGGGACATTCCTGCGAGGATGTCAAATTCATGTCAGGTGGTTACCCGTTGTCAGTTCCAGCTTAGTCAGTGAGGACTGTGCCGTGTCAGAAGCAGGCTTCTCAGGAGGATGGTTGTGCATGCGAAGAATAGATTGCGGCTGCTTAATTTATTGCTCTGATAATGCGGCGATGTCCTTTGGCCCATGAACTTGCCCCGAGCTTCAGATCTGCATGCAGGGGCTGCCTTGTGTTGCAGTCTTCCAAGCACTTGCCCCGAGCAATGAGTCACAGCGTGGCAAACTTCTGGCGCAATTGCAGACTGTTGTGAGAGCTGGTCAGTCTTACGATTGGTGTCTAGACCAGATCAGAAAGCTATGCATTTGGATCAAGAGGAAGGAGTAGTTGCTGGTCTGCAGTGTTTATTATGCTTGACTTGCTCTGCAATTCTTTTGTTGATGGGGCTTTGTCAAAGCGACGGCGCTACATGTATACATGCGCATGCATGCGTGCCGGCGCAGTTCTGTGAATTCTGCACGGTTGTGTATACGGACATATCATGTGCTGGTGAGCTGCTTGAGCTTGCCAGCTATCTGGGAGTTTGTCATGGGAATCGTAAATGTGAGTTTGCATTCGTGGCCATGTGGCACATGTACATGAGTCAAACGGTGCGGTAATCTGCACATATTGGGAACGCTGATATGAGTCATATCATAGGCCTGAAAGCACTTTGTATCTGCATGATGTCGACATGCTCAGCGCATGACGTCCCGGACCCTTTGCAATGCCGACCCTAAAACGGTTAATAATCGATTACCGCTCAGCGGCTGTGATGCCTTCTGCATGTCACTGAAACTTTTAAGAGTTTCTTTTGGATTCCACATTTTTACACTCAGGGTCTGTAACACTGCAAGGAAATTATTCTATTGTTGCAATCCCTGCTGATGTGGACATCAACACTCCGAATTGAGTCAATAATTGGTTCGTGTCCTGCAGATTTCCTAATCAGGCATCCGCTTCAAAGCCAACGATCAATTCTTTTCCCGCCTTCAAGGCTTCCCACAAATTGCGGCATCTGCTGGGCAACTGTGAAAGCGTCTGCACATTAGCATCTGGGATTAGTTTCAATGGTATCGAACATTATCTCTGAGCTTCCGAGGGTGTCACGGAGCTGAGATTTATTGAGGAACTATTGACATCCTTACAACATCTTGCAGTATACTTGTCAGGGGGATTTGCATAGGGAAGCGCGAGGGTAGAGCACAACACCTCTCACAATGGATGAGCAGGCAGAGCAGCGTCTGACATTGAAGCGCAACTTCGGGGATTTCCTTGATAACGACCATGGCTTTGGGGAGTATGCAGAGAAAGTCAGGGGATTGCTCACCAAGGAAAACATCGACAACAACCGGCTGCGACTGGATGTCGATCTTCAGGATCTGCAAAATTACAATGCAAACATGCACAGGCAGCTGCTCAACAGCCCAGGGGAGTGCATCGCCCCTTTTGAGGAGGCCCTGGAGGAGCTGGTCAGAAACAACAATCAGAAGCAGCTGAAGGAGCACCAGCACGTCCACATCGGATTCACAGGCGAATTTGGCCCGGCCAGGTGTCCATCACCTCTCTCACAGGCGGTCTCAACTGATGCAGATTCTTTGCCCTGAAGACTTTGTCACACTCGCAGGGATTGCTTATTGGACCTCGCCAACTAAGGGTGGATCTCTTGTCTTCTGAAAATAGCGACTGGGCCGGCTGATGCCTCTTCCTACCCTGTTTGCAGGGTGAATCCCCGCTCATTGAGCGCAAAGTACATCTCAAAGCTGGTGGAAGTAGAGGGCATTGTGACCAAGTGCTCACTGGTGCGACCCAAGCTGGTCAAGAGTGTGCACTATGCCGAGGCAAGCGGACAGTTCACAACAAGAGAATACAGGTGAGCTCTCCTGCATGACAGCAGCGGCTCTGCTGCCACCCCTCCTCTCGGACATTGCCTTTCCCCTGCAAGAAGTACGACTGTGTGCAGCTTTTTCGCAACGAAAATATCTGCATGCAGAAGCCTTGGACTTCCCTGGCAAAATGCAACGTTTTTATAGGATTGCCTAGGAAGGGAGACGAAAGGGACTAATTGCATGGTGTGCAGGGATGTCACGTCAAACTCTGGCCTGCCCACTGGCTCAGCCTACCCAACCAGGGACGAGGATGACAACCTGCTCACTACAGAGTTCGGCCTCTGCATCTACAAGAATCACCAAGTCATCACCATGCAGGTGAGGAGTTGCAGCAGACAGCACTGTCAGTCTCTTACAAATGAATAATAAGCGCCTGGTGCACGCAGAAAATTGCAAATGCGTACAGCTGTGCACTTAGCGCTGGCCCTTGAGCTCCCATGGCTTGCTGCCTGGCAAAGCTTACAAACCTGCCTGCTCAATACCCAAATGCTTTTACCCTTTTTTCATGGATAAAAATAATTCCCTAATGTCTGCCATTAGTGCAGCCCAATGGGCTGTCTGCATTCAGCACCAGAAAGTTGGCTTCACAGCTAAGCCACTGGAACAACCGCATTGTGCTAGACACAGAGCCAAAATACACTCACCGAAGCACACCCCCCGCCCAAAGAAATAGTTTCACACAAGCACACTTCTCATCGAGGGTCTGTCTTGCGGCAGGAGCTGCCGGAGACGGCGCCTGCCGGGCAGCTGCCGCGCAGCGCTGAGATCATCGCTGAGGATGACCTGGTGGACGCATGCAAGCCGGGGGACCGCGTGGCGATCGTGGGCGTCTACAAGGCCGTTCCCCCCTCCGCCAATGGCACCATCAGCGCCCAGTTCAGGGCGGTCGTCGTCGCCAGCAATGTCAAGCGCATGGTCCGCGACGCAGGTGATGCCCTGCTGTCTATTACATTAGTGATGAAAGCCCTCTTTGACCAGTCAGATACACAAGACAGCACCTGCCAGAGCTGCACAGCCTCAATGCCAGCTTGTTAGAGGCTGATACCCCTGTGCGAGCTTCTTCGCTCAGGCTGCATCCAGCGTGACCTCCTGTGAGCTTTGCTTCTGGGGGAAAAATTTCCCCTGGGAGCATCGGCTGTGTCCTTGCCGAAATGGTTATGCTTCACTCGTGAACAAAACGGGTGAATGTCAGGTGGCATGGTAGAATTGGCGGGGCTACACCTGCTGCAAAAAATATGACGCAGAATGTATTCCGATCATGTGTGGGGGAAAGTGTAGGGGCTAATACTGAAAGCGAGTGGCCACACCAGCTGTCAGCACCTCACCTTCATGCAGAAAGCGGATGCACACTCTGAATTCGATCTTGACAATTGGTTGGGAAATGTGCCCGCAGCTGCGGCGGCGATCACGGTGCAGGACATCAGGAACGTGGAGGCGCTGGCGGCAGAGCCGGACGTGCTTGAGATCCTGGCGCGCTCACTGGCGCCCTCCATCTACGGCCACAACCTCATCAAGAAGGCGCTCGTGCTGCTGCTGCTTGGCGGCAGGTGCGCGCACATGCCAACAGCAGGCTGTTGGCCTCATAAAGAGCCAACCGATTTATTGCAACGAGCTTGCTTCTTGCATCGGCCCGGGCCAGAATTGCCACAGGGCAGAAGGTCTATATTACACATTATTGGGTAGGGATGATTGCTGCGTAGTTTGAAGGACCGGGACATGCTCTTTCAGACGCAATGATGTTGAGAGAGGCTCTTCCACGCATAGAAATTACAATACTGGCTTGGCATCACACTGGGCAGTAGAGCTCTAGAAAAGCACGGCAGGATCCTTGACAGGATCTTCATGCCTGCAGGGAGCGCAACCTGGCGAACGGGACGCATCTGAGAGGGGACATAAACTGTTTGCTGGTGGGGGATCCGGGTGTGGCGAAGAGCCAGCTGCTGCGCGCGATCATGAACCTGGCCCCCCTGGCCGTCTCCACCACCGGCCGCGGCTCCTCCGGCGTCGGCCTCACCGCCGCCATCACCCACGATGCCGACACCGGTGCGACGCCATTTTTGTTCATAATGGAACCAAACGGAGAGGCCGCAAGAAGTATGATGAAAGATGTTGCCATGCTTTCTCTTGTGCACCAAAGCTCAGATCTGTCACCAGCAATGCCGAAGCCGTTGCGCGCCGATCTGATCCCGGCACCAGTGTCTTTAGGATGGTTTCGGATTGGAGCCCGCCGCTATCCTCATTTGCATGCATGCATTATGCATATTTCTGCCGTTCGAATACAGAGCCTGGCGCTGCACGTTGCCCACTGCAAATTCCGCTTCGTGGCTGCTTCGTGGCACTGGGGCACTGGAGGGAATACAATCAAAATAAAACGCTGTAATTGCTGTACGGTATTTGAGAGCTCAGTACGATTGTGGAAGGCCTCGATAGCAGGTTCGTGCATGTTGCTGAGATGCTGCTGTCTTTCCAGGTGAGAAGCGGCTGGAGGCTGGCGCGATGGTGCTTGCCGACCGCGGCATCGTGTGCATCGACGAGTTCGACAAGATGTCTGATGCCGACAGGGTCGCCATCCACGAGGTCCCTTTCATTCCCTTTTTGTTACATTCACCCCTGCTTGGGGGACCCAGCTTTGCTGCCTACTGCTGTAGCATGTTGTGTCATTGAGGCACAAAAATATCACTTTTATACAAACCTCAAGGTTATCCGCTCGGGCAGTATGGCAAAGTATTCATGCATGCAAGGCCCAGATCTCAACGGACTTTTGTATTCCAAGTGAAGCATGTGTCAGAAGTACATGTCTGGGCCATATTGAACCTTGCAGGAGGCCTCATCAAGCCTTCTAGGTTGCTGCTAAACTCAAAGGACCCGGATGACCCCGCATGCATGCTGAAATAGATTACATGACCATTCAGGTGATGGAGCAGCAGACGGTGACGATTGCCAAGGCGGGAATTCAGACATCGCTGAACGCCCGCTGCAGCGTGGTGGCCGCAGCAAACCCGCTGTACGGATCCTACGACAAGAACGAGTCACTGACGCGCAACATCCACCTGCCGGACTCGCTGCTCTCCCGGTTCGACCTCCTCTTCGTCGTCCTGGACAACCTCTCCTCGCAGCGCGACCGCGAGGTACGTCCAGAGCCTTGTATCTGCGCAACCGATGCCAGCAGGAGAGCATTTGCATGCTCTCCTGCACTGTCCTGTGTGACATGTGCTGGCATGTGCGGGGAGCGTTGTTCTGATGCCTGACTCTGTGGTGATGGTCCTGGAAGCTACATGTGCATGGTTGCTGCTGGGATGTGAGCTGAATTTTCACCAGCAAGCTGATGCCTTCGTGGACATGCATGCTGCAAGTGCCATGGCGTCATCTGCATATTCTGAGAGGTGTCCTTTGGTGTGGTGTGCAGATTGGCGCGCACGTGCTCGGGCAGCACAGGTACCGCCCACCCGGCGACGACGGCAAGAGCGGGCACACCGTTGCAAGGTGGGGCTGCCGGCCGCCATCCCCAATAACACGACCGCGACAGTTCCAACCCATTGCAATAATACCTTGAGTCACATTGTTCCCCCCCTGGATTGTCCTGCTGATCACCGCGCCTATGCACAACAAGGCTTGAGTCCGCCAAGCGCAGCAAGGGGTGGCGACAACAATTTCGGACGTTGGCCTTGGCAGTGATGCAATGCTGACATCATCGCTGATGTAACACCGCTGACACCATCATCACGGCCACGCGCGCGCGCGCAGGTTTGAGGACGATCTGGAGATGGATGAGGCTGAGGAGGATGATGAGGAGGGGCGCGATCCACAGGCGGACATGTATGCCAAGTACGATGCATGCCTGCACGGGCCGCGCGCAGAGGGCGACCACCCCCCGCTCTCCACCCACTTCCTCAAAAAGTTCTTCTCCGTCATCCGCCGACGCGCCAGGTGCGGAGCCTCCTGCGCGCACCTGCCGGGCGATGCGTGGATTCCTGTACGAGGTGCTTGTGATTAATTTGACGCTGTTCACACTACCGACCTCATGACTAAGGTACTGAGCAGGCAAGGACTGACAGATTTCAACCACGGGACTGCCGTGGGGCTGTCCTTCGCCCACCCCTCTCTGAAGTGCACACTCACACAGTGATGGACAAGCTGCCGTGCACCGACACAAGGGCGGTCTCTCATTGCTCGAGCATGCTAAGGGCCGAGACAGGCCCTTAGCATGCATGCATGCACGCCTTGCATTGACTCAAATCTAGGAAGGAGACGCACTGTGCTGTGTGTGCTGCGCAGCAGATAGAGTCGGCTAGCAAGTGCTGCAGCACAGATCTGCTACGATTTTCCTGTGAATAAAATGTACGGAGGCATGCATGCAGGCCCTCAGTGCCTTGAAATGCTGACTATCAGATCCTGAGGAATGCATGATCATGTGCTGCGCAGCGAGATAGAGCTGACCGGCGAGGCGATGGAGGCGATCGGGGACTTCTACGCGGAGCTGCGCACGCGGTCAGAGGACAGCGCTCTGCCGGTGACTGTGCGCACGCTGGAGACTGTCATCCGCCTCTCCACCGCTGCAGCCAAGGCCCGCCTCTCCAAGGGTGCCGCCCTGTACCCTGCCCCTTCCTCTCCATATTGGGAGCTCTAAGATCTGATATCATTTGCATGTGCTTGCAATAACTCCAGGCTTGAGGTGCTCCCAACGCACTTGTCCTCTCTTGTGAGGGAATGGCTGAAATAGCTAGATGCTACAGCCGCCTCAAGCTATGGTACTGCACCAGCCTGGACTGTTCTATGTCGAGGGGCGGGTGGAAGCTGCTGCACTTACGGTCATTCATGGCATCACAAATTCCTAGTGCACCAGCAGCATGGCACCCAGGACCTCACAAAATATTCCAATTGAGCGCAATCCCTGGCGCATGACGGCGTTGTGACTTGCAATGGCTGGGTGCAGGCGTGGAGGTGCGGGATGTGGAGGTGGCAAAGGGCATCCTGAGCGCCATCCTGGAGGGCCATGTGGAGGGACTGGCCGATGCCCAGGAAGACATGGAGCACGACGGCGCCGACGACGACGACCAGGCCGGCTCCAACCGCCGCAGGCGCGTCTGCTATCATTATCAGACAGGCCTGTGTGTTGCACGTTGTGCACTGCATGCTGCAACAGGGTGCCCTACCTTAAGGTCATGTGGTTTTCAATGGCAGAGCGTTTCAAATGCATACGAATGGGTCTGGGGTGATGTCTGCATGGGCTGCATGCTTGCTGTATTTGCAACCGATGATCCACCGCACCTGGCACACATGCCTGCTTGCTTCAAGGGCCGAGCCCAAATTCTGCTCACCAAAGTTAAGCGGCCTGTGTCATAGCCAACGGCAGCAGAGGGTGACTGTTGTATGCACCTGTGCAGGCGCCGCGCGAGCGTGGGCCGGGCGCGGCCGAGAGCCGCGCAGAACTTGCCGCAGAAGCGCCTGGCGCGCGACGGCGGCGTTGACGAGGATGCTGATGAGGATGCTGACGTGGCGGACCCCGACCACGCCGGCCCCAGCGGCGCAGCCGGCCCCAGCCTCGACCCCGGTGCGCCCCAGAACCAACCCGCCGGTGCACCGCACTCCCATCATCCCTAACATGACCCTTTTTTTTTGCGCTGTAAGAGTCTAGAGGATGGTTTTGCCTCCATGCTAATGGCAAAGGAGGTCACACAATTTCTGTCACAAATATAGTGGCACTAAAGGACGGCTTGAACAGCAAGCTACGGCTGGCGTGACTGCTTGCCACAGCGCTCGAAGGGCTCAATGGCAACTCATGGCTGCGCTGCTTCAAGCTTTCAGTGCAGACAATATTGACTGCAAAAATGGCATTCAGAGGCTGGAAAAATAAGCTTTTGGGTTGGTTGCGCAGATGCGCCGGGGCCGTCCGGGCTGGCCGCGGCGCAGCGTCCGGCAATGGCGGCGCGCCACGTGGCGACGCTGGACGTGCTGCTCAAGGAGATGCTGACGGAGCGCTCGACCGCCGCAGCCGCCGCGCCGTTTTCCGTCGCTGATGTCATGTCCCGCCTGGCGCGCGCCAACCTGGCATTCGCCGAGAACGCCGTCGTGCAGGTGCGCAATGATGAAGATACTGTAGGGTATTACTGTACTCATGACATGAACAATAATCCTTAGTGAAGAGAAACATAGGTCGCTGCAGTTGCCATGTGGCCTGTGGTTTTGGGTTTGCGAGTTGTTCAACCGTGCGATTGTGCTGCAAAATCGCAGCTGTGTACCATGTCTGTTGGTGGGCCATGAAGCACTTTGAAGCCTTTTGACAGCACCTTGCAGCAGATCAAGCTTGGGGTGACTGCCTGACACTTTTGCAATGGCATCTTGGAGAACGCCGCGCACATACCTGTATTCTTAGACACAGATATGCAAGGGCTGCCACTATGCTCTTCGCAGCAGCATGAGTTTTGAAGACATTTTGGAGGTGACTTGCATGTGGCCAAAATGAAATGTGCACCTATCATGGATATGCAGGCCATCAAGTATGCCAGCGAGCGCTTTGAGGCAGACCCTGACTGCGGCGCACCCCCCATCATGTGGGACGACGTGACCAACACCTTCGTGGACATGAGCTGAGGAAATCATGCGCGTCATGCCAAAAATACTGGTTCTACCGGAACAGATGACCACATTAATGGATGCCATGGATTGTCAGCGTCTGCCTTTACTTGCAGCAGCTCTGCACCAATTCGATGTTGAAGGGGTATTGACTGGACAAAGTCATTATTTGGCAATAGAGGTGATGGCTGGAAAGCATGCACCACTCTGTGAGGTGTCAATGACACTGGAATGGCTTACAACCCATGTGAACACTCTTGTGAATTGCTCAAATTCTTCCCACTGCAGTTTTGTAGCGTATCGGAAACAAGACTGGCAAAGTGTAGAAGGAGTTGCGCAAGTTACATATCATTCCTTGCCAATGTAGATGGTAGATTGATATTTCTGAGCGGGATATCCTGGTGAGCCTCCAACAGCACAATGTGACCAGACCCAACTAAACGAATCTATATTATTTGTACATTGTAACCCCTCAATTTTGTTCCTCACTAGCGCACTGAGTGCGCCGCACTCACACTCAACCAAACTTGGACATCTACTTGTAATCAAACCCCACTTGTATTCAAACATCTACTTGTATTCAAGCCTCTACTTGTATTCAAACCTCTACTCCACATCAGGATGTGCATTCATGCAGAGCTGGGCAGTCTGACAACTGTGACAAATCTGCAACTCTGATGCAGCGGCAAAGAAGTCAGCACAGCCAGCTGGCGCCATGGTGCCATCAGTCCTCTCAAAATTGCCGCAGCTTTGCTAATGCAGTAATCAGCCTCAACCTGCCCTGGTCAGCAGCTCTGCCGCACGCTCAAGCGCCCGCTGATCCGTCAGTCCCTCGTGCGTGGCTGTTCTCAGAGCTCCCCTCGCTGCCTCCAGGCCGAAGCCCATCTCCTGCAGCCGCCGCAGCAATGCCTCCACTCGCGCTCGGCCGACCTCCGCCGGATCATACTGGGTACAGGTCTGCAGAGAAAGCATGCAAAGGTTACATCTCTGAGGTGGCTGGATCATTTGGGGTGCCTTGCAGGCAACAGCAATTGTTCTGGACATTACAATCCCAAGGAATCGACCTTCACTAGACAAGACCGGATGCAGGTCTGCAAACTCTCATCTCTTCGCTGTTCTGGACATTCCAATCACAAGGAGCACTGAATTCTCTCCCTTTCGCCATCACTCAACTCCATCATCAGCTTCCTGTGGCAACGATGCCGCATGTCCCGCCAGCACTGCTTGTCGCCATTGTCAGCATTATCCTTGTCTCGTGCACGTGTGAATATATGTGGTTCATATTTGCTGCCAACCGCAGTTTCACATCATTGAAAAGGAGACACACCTGCAGAGTGCTGGGCCCGGCCGCCGAGTCATTTGTGCAGGGCAGGGTGTCGGCGCCCTCATAGCAAACTGTGGACGCTTGGGAGGGCAGCACTCTGTGTGGTGTGCGTTGGGTTGCTGCCGCTGCCGCTGCTGCCGCCCTGTCCCCATCCTGCTGGCAGGGCCAACTATGGTCCACTGCAGCAGATGCTCGCAAGCCCTGTCCTGCCGGCTGTGCTGCTGGTGTGCCAACAGGGAGCGCAGCACCATTCTGCACAGATCTGCCTGTGTCGCTTGTTGCTCCCATGGGAGGAGGCTGGGTGCCCTTTGGCAATGCAGCCACCGTCAAGGTAGTTTCAGTGCGGGGCAGTGGCGCTCTTTCTGAGTTTGGCTGCTGCTGTTGGAAACAATCTGCTACACCACTGCTTGCGCGCGCCACTGACGGCTCTGCAGGTCTGAGGCCGCCGCCCAGCACATGCGCGCTGGCAGACGGCACATGCTGACCTGCAGCGGGTGCTGCAGCAGGTGCCTGCAATGCGCTCGGTGCTGGGGCGGCCCGAAAGGAGGCGCGGCTGAGGTCGGTGGACTTGAGGCCAGCGGCTTTGACACTCTTGATCCGCTCCAGATCAGTGAAGGTGGCAGTGCAGCGCCAATCGCCCCTGCTATGCGCCGCCTGTATCTCGCTGTGGAGGCTGCATGGGCAGAAAGCCAAAGGGTAAGCAGATCGCTCAATATGATTACTGTGACATCTCCATAAGTACAATGTGCATGCACCCTCTTGGAGTTTCACAGCGGATGCAAAACTTTGCCAGGATGCCACGAGAGATCTTTGGTATGCAGCCATCAACGAGAGCAGGCACTTGCCGTCCCCATCAGTCACGATCAGGTGGAACAACAAAGAAGGTGGTCTGTCTCACCTCTCGGCATTGTGGGTCCAGAACACGGTCACATCTGACGACCCCGCATCGCCTTCCCTGGTGGGCGTTGAGGTAATTGGGCCAAGGGCGTCTGTGAGTTTTAGCAGCAGGAATTTGCTGCTGTCGCCCTTGGTAATAAGCCGGGGCGCGCACGCCAGCTGCATCCTCACAGTGACCAGCGCAGAGGACGACGTGGCAGCTTGCACCTCAGCTATTGTGGTCAGCACCTGTGAACACAGTAGACAGTGAGTGCTTTGAGCCCGAGTCACCGCACCATTTACAAGCCATAGCAGATTTTTTCTGTCAATTTGATGTAAGATACACAAGACTTGCCCAAAAGCACAGACGGAGTCAATGTCTACAGCTTATGCGCTGCTTGTGCTCGATGCAACAGACTTAAAGTATGGGGATAAATAGCTGCAGAATCACATGGACAAGGACACCTCAATTGAGCAGATGCTCATATACCCCACCTTGGCAGGCTGCGGCTCGCGCTTGATTTCTGGCGCAGGCGCGGATGCGTTCTGGTGCGACGGAGGCGGCCGGTTCTCCTGCATTGCCTGACCATGCTGCAGTCCAGGTGGCGCTCCTGGGCCCCCCGCCCTGGGGGGTCCCGCCAGCGCCGCCCTCGCCGGGGGGACCGCTGCCCGGCTGGGCAGCGCCAGCGCGCCTGTGTCCTGCCCGGATGCCTGCAGTGCGGCCAGCAGCTCCTGGTAGGCCGCGCTGTGCGCAGCAGAGAATATTTAATTCACAAGACCCATTGATGTCTGTGCGTTTGACATCATTAAGTGTCCTACCCATTCTTGCTCTGCACGCGAACCCCTCGCAGAAGGTACAGCATAGGCATTACTGACGCTGGACTTGCCTGTGAGCATCAACATTCAGCAAAAATCCAGGACTGGGGGCAGCCCGCGTCAAGGTTCAATGGACATAATTGTCTCTGACCCAATATGTCAATGTTCAACCTGAGCATGCTGCGCAGGCTTGCGTTGGCGGCGAGCAGCGCGCGCAGCGGCGGCGCGAATGCCGCGGCCCAGCCGGCGCCGTGCGCGCCGGAGGCGGCCAGCGCGCTGAGAAAACCGATGGCGCGCTCGGCCAGCCGCCAGCGGAAGTCCCTGGGGCGGAACCGCGATGGCGGCTGCGGCGCCGGCGGCTGGCGCTCTCCCGGTGACAGGTCAGGCCCGTCGTCGGCTGCAGCAGGCTCATAGCTGGCCGGCACCTGTGCACAGTGTGACATTCCAGATTGTCATGGTGCAGGGTAGGCAGTAAATGATACTGCGGTGACGAAGAGTGCAGCCTGATGCATGTCACATGGTGAAGTGCATGAGCCGAAAGCAACGGACACCAAGGAGATGGAAGATAGTGCTAGAAATGGTCTTTACATCAGCAGCAACGGCCGTGAGCAACGTGCCTCAAAGGGCGGCTTGGACTCGAATATGCGGTTGGTGGCATCCTGCGGCCGCGGCTGCCCCAGCAGAACAAATAGCGTGTTGCGCACGGCATCTGCACCCTGCACGGCAATCACACATCAATTTGACTTTTGCCAGCCCATTAAGCGCCCCACTGCTACAGCATCTTCATGAGTGAATCCAATGGCGATCTTTGATGTGCACACCTTTGTGCCTATGAATATTGATAAAGAGTCAAAACAGGAGGGTGCACTTGCCTGGTGGTCCAAGGGTGTGAGGCCATTGTGCTGCTGCAGCTGGCCAAGGTTGACGGTGTCAGAGGCGCCGGCCACGCATGCCAGCACATCACGGCACAACGCTTGGAAGAAAAGCTGCATTGTCGCCTGCCACCTGTGGAAGACATTTACTATTTTTCTTAGGCATTTCTGGTCACCTCATTTTTGGGCATTTGCTGGGAGTCAATCACGCTTACAGTTTGAGCAATCAAGCACAACTGCCACAGTACCGTCAAAAAATGCCAGCACAAAAGGGGCCAAACAAAATTCTCTTTTGTCAGGAATAACTCACTTGTCCTCTGGGAGAGGCTGGCACTGGTGCAGCGGGCCCCCCTGCCGCCCAATGATGACTCGTGCTGACGCGGCTGCCGGGGGATCCCCATGAGCCAGAACAGGCGGAATGAGTACTGCAGCGCTGTCTCGCAGCAGCTCCATCAGCACGGCATATAGAGCCTCCTTGGCTGCCAGAGACGGCTCAATCGCTAGCCTGCATCCAAGGAACAAAATCCCGTTGTCAGCGCATGCCTCAGCACATAATACATTTTGAGGGCTCTTGCATTTTGCAGGAATCGGTTGGTATACGTGACCAGTTCTACTAAGAACATGAAATCTTTCATGCTGCTTATCTGCATCTGAGCGTTGCAGTGAGCACCATGTCCCGTCCGAAATGCCTGCCTTGGCAATGCGGCACTCGTTCTATGAAGATTGCTATGCTTTCCTAACCCATAAGTGTTCAGCATGGCAATTCCTGAGCAGCGCTGTTGAAAAATAGTTCACTCACCCTGGAGGCCGCAGCAGGTCTAGCAAGGGACGAAGAAGGGGCGGCAGGAAGGTGCGGAAGGCGGTTGCGCTGCCGCGCATGGCCGGCCGGCTGAGCAATGAGCACAGCAGCCGCAGCGTGTTCACCGCGCACCTCTCCGTCGCAGCATTTCTGCCCCTTGCAAAGCACGCCCTGCACCCGCAAAACGATATAATTTGTCCATGCAATAAGCAATTCATTGCATAAAGTACCCAATGTTGCTCGTTGCCAAATCTACTGATTGCATTTGTAAAAAAAATAGTGCATAGGAGCTGAGATGGTGCTGAGTAGCACGTGAGACAACTCAAATTTGCTCTGCCATGATGATGCAGTATACTGAACCAAGCTGTTGCTGTGGTTCTATGGACGCTGAAGAGCTGCTGAATAATTGCATGTTGAAGTTTTGAGAAGGTTGTCACCTCTCAAGGTGGCGCTTGAGCTGGGTGCCGATGAGGTAGTGCAGCATGCGCTGACTGGGATCCTGGGACTCCCCGGCCAGATCAGGCACCGGCGGCTGTGCATCGCCCTCGCAGACCAGCGCCTTTGCCATGCCATCGTATAGCGCTGCATCCGCGGGGTTGATGTTCTCATCCCCAACCGGCACCTGCCCACAGCCACCTCATTCAGACCTCCTCTGTTCCACCGTTACATGATCAAAAGGGATGGGATATGACCTTGCAGAGAAACAATGGAATGCAGGATGACAACATCAGAAATACATGCAGAATGGACAAAATCAATGCAAAGGCAAGTTTTGTGGATGTGGTAGTCTGCAAGATCAGCAAGTTGACAGAGGTGAATGCTGTCACAAAGGAGTGTCAAGGGTGAAGTTCTGACCTCGACAGCGCACATGAGCACAGTGCGCAGCACTTCCAAGGCAGGCGTGGGCGGGTCAAGGCTCCGAACGGCAAAAAAGTGCGATGCAATGAGGTGCAGCAGCGGGAGAACATGACGGAACACTGTCCTTGTCTGGGCAGCAGGAGCACACGACACATCAGCCGTCATCCCAACTGACACATGCAATGAACCAACCTGTCTGAGAAGCAGAGCAGAACAGTAACACTATCATGCACAGCCGGAATTGTGTAGTGGTGAGATTCTTCCTCATTTTGTCAAAATCAGATGGCGAACATTCAACTGCCTGGAGGTCAAAGCACTCACCTCGAGGCGCAACCGCGCATTCCCCTCAAGGGTTTCCCTGGGCGGCGGGGGATCAAGACCCTCGAGGTGCGGTGCATCTGCCGCCCACCGGCGCTGCAGATCCATCGAGGCGCTGCCCGCCCAGCGGCTGATGTGGCCCAGCACCATCAGCAGTGCCGCTCCTCCGCCTGTTTGCCCAGTACACAGAGTGCATGTATCGGTATCTACAGCCATCACTGCGCATGCAGAGAAGGGGGAAGCAACCTGTGCTCTGCTAGCTACAGATCTCAGACCCGCCACTTTCAGCAAATCTGACCAGGAAAGGCAGAAATTCCAAGAATAGATTTTTAACGGCTGTCTAAATTCAAGACCTAAGACAATGTGCGCTTCAATGTCACAGACAGGCATGTACCAGGACAGTACTTTACTGGCCTCCAGCAGTCCAAAAAACGCTCTTGGAGCTAAGGTTGACATTTTCCAAATTGAAACACATTGAAATAAATTGCAGTTTGCCACGTGGAGACAGCTATCTAGACAGCAGGGGCTCACAGGAGCAGCTGGTCGGCGGCTGCCGGCAGTGGCAGGGGCCAAGACCGGCGCCGGAGACGGCTCCGAGCAGGATGCCGGCAGCGGCCTGCTGCCATGCGGCCAACTCGCGCGGCCGCCGCGCCTCGGCCATGCGTTTTGACAGCACCTCGCCGATATCACCAAACAGCTCCCAAAAGCGTTCCCGCCACTGCAATCAAAAGAACCAGCACACTCCTTCAGCAGAAGCAGCAGCAGCGGCAGTAGGAGCAGTTGTTTTGTATTGAACACTTTCGTTGTATTGGCCGAAAGGATGGTGCTTGTGTTATATTAAGAAGAAGTACTACAGGACTTATACTAGCCAAGTTGGCACTGGGAGTGACTGTCTTGCATTGGTGCCGCAACTGCATTGCTACGTCTGTCTTCCTTTCATGAGATATCACAAGTACTGTTGAAGCATTGCAACTGTCGCACCCTCTGATAGACAGCCATGGTGCTGAAGACGCCGCGCACGAGCTCTGCGCGCATGTCGCCGATCTTGTCGTGGCGCAGCTTCTGCAGCTCTCGTCCCCTGATGCCCGCCACCGCTAAAAGCTTGCCGGGCCCGGGGCATTCTTCAACACCCCCCGCCACGCGTGACATACCCTGCCGCCACATCAGAATTGAATGTTATCCCAAAAATCGAAACAATGGCGGCGGAGCTGTCTTGTTCTGCTTTAAACAGTACTGGGCACTGCTCTCAGTAGACGGAAGCTAAAGAATGCATCAAAGCTCAAGGCTTCCTTGATGAGGACTCTGCATGTCAATTGGGTAAAGAGTGCATAAAAGTCGAGTCACAATAGCGTGGCCCGGCAGGCAGAGCAGCGGGCGGCAGAAAATGTTTGATCATGCTGCTGAGCAGATCGCACCAGGGTGAGCCAGTAGGCGGACTCTCGTCTCTTGGTGTCAAGCAGCGCACGCAGCCACAGGTGCAGCAGCGCAGTGTGCAGAGCAGGCAGCACCTGCGGGAAGGCCTGTGCAACAGGAAAAAGCAGCATTACTTGACATTGATCCTCCTCTAAGACTTGCTCTTTCTTGTTCTCATAGCCCGCTTGTCAGAAATCGACACAGATGCCAACCTTGCTTGCTCTTTTTGGTGGGTACGTATGTCTTGTCATTGCATTTTACACAGTTTTCCATGTGCTCTCTCTTGACGGCAGCTGTATCTACTTCTTATGGGCTGCAGGGCAGCGAGGTGACCAAGCATGTGTCACCTCAAGGACGTTGGCGAGGAAGAGGGCTGCGAAGTTGCGGTATGTGGTGTTAGCGCTGGTCCAGAAGCGGACTTCGCTGTACGGCAGCATGGCGTAGGGGACCACGTCCTTCCACGCCACTAGGTTGCTCGCCGCCAGGAGCCCGTAAAATTTGGCCAGGACCGCAAACTGCACACAGTCACAGGATCACCGATGCCACCATTTCTTACATATTACATGGAACATCACAAAGCATGCAATGCCGCACGGCTCCATGCATGCCAGAGAAAACAAGAAGGTACTGTCTTCACATGGCTACTCATGGAAGTTGTTCGCCAGTGCAGAGAACAGGTGTGCATGCCAGAACAGTTCTAGCTGCTTTAGTGCATGCATTGACACAAGATGCGAGATGCTGTCCTGCAAAGATTACGAGAAACGTGCAATTAGGCCCAAAGGCAAGAAGCACACCGCGGCGTCGGTGACTTCGGAGATGTTACGCTCGCCGGGGAGCGGCGCAGCGGCGAGTGCGGCGCCAATGTCCCGGCCGGCGCCGCGCTGCGGATATCGGTGCGCGACGGCCGCCTCCAGCCGCTGCAGCAGTCGCGCGTCCCGCAGCCGCTGGCCGAGTGCCTTGCGCAGCATTAGCAGATCCACGAACTCGTCGTCCATGTCCCTCTGCGCGTTTCACATCCCCGAAAAAGCATCAATATCTGGTTGTGCTCTGCGGTCATCGTCGGTAGTCATGCCACTTTGCCACTTTGCCATGTGTAATCTTCAATCTTACCCCCATGTATGACATGCATCAAAATTGCTGCAGATATCTTGTCAAAAGTCCTGGGTTGCCATATCATTGGCTAGTACTGAAACTCTGGCAGTCTCACGATTTGAATCAAACTTGTGAAGTTTTGCATTGCTGCTCCAATTGGAGTGGCAAGACTGTGTCAAGAGGAGTCACCTCGTCAGCATTGGCGGAGAAGGGTGCGTCATGCACGCTGCAGATGACTCGTGACAGCAGGTCGAGCGCTTTGCGGCGAACAGGGGCGGCTATTCTGGCGCTGTCATCCAGCAAGCACATGACTGGCTCCCCCAGGAGGGCCAGGTGTTCCTGTGAGGGGTACTCGCTGAGCCCCGGGCCCAGCATGGCCAAGGCTATGCGGTCCAGCGCTGTCTTCAGCAGCAGCTCGTTGCTCTGCAGCAGCCAACAGATAATCGCAGTGCCTTCAGCTAAATATCAGGAAGAAATGGAATGGTGATGACCGCGCGTGTGTGTGTGTGTGAATCTTGCTAGGAGGGTTAGTGGGCCTGAGCATGCGGATGGCAGTTTGAATGCTGTGTAAGTATGAAAATGGGCATAGGGCAGTTGGGCACCTTCTCTCCAAGCTCCAGCAGAGCTTCAGCCTCCACCTTGTTGTCATCCGTCCAAGGGGGATCCTGCTTGAACGGCCCTGCAACAAGAATACACCTAGTGCATTTGTCTTGCAAGATGTGGCCCATTGAATCTCCAATCACACCTGGAGGTCGTGTGAGGTCTTGTGACAAGAATGCAGACATAAGGAGTCCTGGCACAGGTTTCATATTGGCAGAAGCATCACAGTAAAGTCAGGCGAGTCCCCAAGTGGGCCATGACCAGCGTGCACACCGATGCAGAAGGAGTCCCTGTCTATGTAATGGGTGGTTGCATTCTGCTTCCACTCATCCAGCGCTTCATGCTCCTTGGCCAGCACCTCCAGGAAACCCATGATGCCCGATGTGATCTCCCCGAGCTGCACTCATGCATGCACAGGATGTTTCAGACACCGCCCCAGGCTTCAGCAGCGTTCGCCAAGCCAATCTGCCCCACCACAGCTCAGAGATCAAATGAGAGAGTTCCAGCTGATCCATCAGAGCCTGCAATGCATGTTATGGTTTCTTCACGTGACGGTTGATAATGCCACTGTCCCACAGACCCCTCAACTCTTCCTTGGGCAACCTCGCGGTAATGCACTGTCACGTTGTACGCCAATGCACAAGGTAGTGTCCTGTGATGTATAAACAGAGGTTCAGCTGAATAGAAGAGGATAGACCACCCACCGGGATGCTGCGCTGCCATGCAACGTCCAGCAGCTCGAAGGCCGCGCTGAGCAGGTGGCTGCGAGTGGCGGGGTCGCTCGCCTCAAAGTCCACAAAGTGCTCCAGGCCGAACAGCCGCCGCGCAACTGTGTATGGAACCTCGTCCTCCGGCAGAACGCGCGCGGCCGTCAGAAGCACCTTGAGCACGTCACGCAGCGTGCCCAGCGTGAACTGCTGCTTCTTGTCGCCTGCGCACACATTCACAAAAGTTGGCGAAGTCACTGTTGACTGGACACCAGCGGGAAGTAATGGCATGGGCGTTTGCAAGATTGTTGGCAGCAATCCAACAGCCAAAAGAATGTTTGGCAGAGCAGAGGCACGTCCTGGTCAAGGAGAGTGTCAATTTGGTTCAAGGTAGGTACGGTTTGGGTCTGGCATTGGTTGAAACACAATTTGCTGGTCTGAACTTTCGACAACCAGCAAATAAAAAATTGGCGGCCAACAAAATATTTTGAAAAGATGCGGGAGGCTTGCCTGTAGACAGGGGAATGATCACGTTCTCGTCAAATTGGTCCATGACGTGCTTCAGGAATACACTTCTGAATGTCTCCATGAGAGCATCCACCTGCAACAGATCATGCTCAAATACCATGATCCTGTGTGACAATAAGGAAGGCCACATAATCGTTCCTACTGTCTCTCAATGCTCAAGTGTCTATAGCGCGCCTTAACCTCAGCCAGGCCTGCCATTCAATTCCTATGCATGCTGGAATAGGGTGCCCCATCTATAGGTCATCCTACTTACATCCTAACTACGAATGACCAGAGGGATACATGAATCAATTCCAGACTCGATGGGTTTCAATGGGTTTTTGCGCACCATGGAGGGCTCTCCGCTAGCAACTTGCAGCAGATGAGGGAAGTGCAGGGCCCTCTCCAGGAAGTCGTCTGTCAATTGGCACCCAAGCATCGCTTCAGATTGGTTAGTACGCCAGTCAAAAGACGGCGATTGTTCCCAACGTGTATGAAGCTATCGAGGCAGTAAGCTTGCCAAGGATTTCAACAAGAAGATTACTCGCCTGGTATGTGCAGGGCAGGCTCTGGTGCAGGCTGCTCACTGCCATGCTGTGGCAGATTAATTTTGGGGCGTGTGAGATACACTATTGTAGAGGCCTCCTCTGCGCCTGGGCTCTTGTGGGATTCTGCACAGCATAGCCACACCAGTGAGGTCATCTGTGCTGATGCAGATTCTAAACTGTTCTGATATGCACGCCTGCGCCTACTTTGCATGCTTCCAATCATGACTGCTGGCAGAGGTTCCAACACAATGCTCTTTGTATAATTAGTGTTCTGCCCGAAAGCTGTTGTCCAAAGTGATAGCAGCTTTTTGCATGCATTCACATCCTTGGTCACCTTTCCATCTGTCATGATTTTGGCCTGCCTCTGCCACGCTCCCGCCTCCTTCCTTCTCCAGTGGGGACCTCCTTTGCTGGATGCCTGCTGCAAAACAACACAGATACACCTAGGACCAGGTGCAAAATATGAACAAACTTACACAGCCTAGTTTACGGCCATTGAAACCAGGATGACCGCCCCAACAAAAAATTGAGTGCCGAGATTCGATTTGCTCTTTGGGAGTCAGCACAATGTGCACAAGGACACCAAGGAGTTACCAGGCTTTACAGGCTAGCAGACAAACGCGTTTTTGAAACATGCGAGAGGGGGACATGCTGCTACCTGCTTCCCTGGGCATGTACATCAGCGCAAAGTCATCATCGATGTCCTGCGGTTGTTCTTGGGCCGGTTGGCGCTGCTGCACTGGGGGCGCCCGCCTGACAGCAGCTGCTAGAGAGCCCTGCTGTGCTGGCATCCCACGCTCACCACCTGTACAGCCAAAACAGCTTTGTCATGATGGCGCAGCTCATCAATCCATGAGGACACTCCTCACCAGCCTCTCTTCAACCCCATAGAGCATCCCTTATGAACCCCTCAAACTACCGTACATCCTGTAGAGGGGTCGGCCCAATACTTACCAACGCATTGGGAAGCACACAAATTTGCCTGTGCATCTACGTCCTGCACTAAGGACGGCCCAATAAATTACCAGCGCATATTGCATACCCAAGGAAGACAAAATGTACCTCCCAGACCGCCATGTGCGCCGTCCCACTGTCCGCCTGGAGGCTCATCTCCTGCCACATCGTGAAAATCCATGTCCGCATCGCGAGGCTGCTCGCAGGTGCCGGCATCACGCCGCTGCCGCTTGCGCGGGCGTCGATCACCTGTAAAGTAACGCCATTCACACCTAAAGATGCTTGCAGCATGCATGGAGCGATGAAAAGAAGGTGGAGGCAGAAGCTCTGCTGGAGCTTGAAGAGAAGGTGTCCATCTACCCCTGCCCCACTCCCTCTCTGCAGCATTTATATGCCATCTGTATCTCTTGAACCCTCTGATTGTTGCTGACACTGGAATTACGAAACCTTTACTGAGCCTTCCAGCATGCACTTTGAAAAGCTGGGGCGAATGCTCCTAGGCAGCATGTGATTCAGTACTTGCATGCATGGTGTCATCCAACATTATCAGGAGGCTGTGAGTGTATAATTATATCATGTCTGCCGCGATTCTGTGCAACACTCTGCCAGGCACGGTACAGCGTAGATACATTATGATATTCAGCACTCCCAAAGGCAGAAGGTACCTGAATTGAAGAGTCCCGCAGCGGTCACGCTGGCAGGCGAGGTGTCTAGCACACTGGCTGCCGCGCTGCCGGCCGCAGCCATCACCGGCTCCCGCCTCTGAGCCGCACCTCGGCCCATGCCACCCGCTGCTGCTGGAGCGCTCCCTGGAAGCGCATCAAACCTTTTGCAACGGGAGAACGGAAGCTTCCAGTTCATTGTGTGAAGTCCTCTAGAGACCCAACCAAATGCATGATTTCAACATGCTGGCCAGGGCACCATGAACCACTGAGCAGGGAAGAGCACTATGCGGTATTCTTCTACAGCCCTCTGCACACAGCTCCACTACATAAGCAGCCGATTGACATTTAAGGAATATACTGGTTTGAGCGAAGCAATCATGCAAGGATGAGCAGGCCTCAAGAGGATCACCTCGTCCCAGAGGGCTGTCAAAGCCAGCGCCGGCCTCGTCCTCAGACTCATCTCCTTCATCCGCATCAAGGGCCACGGGGCCTGCGCTCTCGGCCATTCTGTCCAGGGGCACGCTCGGCTGCTGCAGGGTGGCGAACGCCTCGTGCATGAGCGCCAGCTGCTGCTCCAGCTTCTGCTTTGCGCGCTGCTGCACCCGCTCCCTGTGTGCAACACATCAGCTCAACCCTCGCACATGACATGACATGCAATTGCAGCTGCAGCTTGAGTGATCCCCCTATGTGATGCAGCAGGCATATATAGCTCACTTTGTGCACTCGAGTAAAGAGCTCAAGGCAATCAAACAAGCTTTGAGCCACCTGAAGCTACACTTTGAATATTGTGATGGGTCCTTTAAGCCACACCGCAACCCTCATTAGCTCATCTCGCTCGCATGACATAATATGCCACTGCAGCAGCAGCATTCCTCATGCCCCAAAGAGTTGCACAGGCCCAACTCGGCTCGGGTGCGCAGAAGGCAAATAATAAAGCGTTGAAGACAAGTAAAAGAGCTTTGAGCCACGTGAAGCTACAGCTATCCCTTGCGATCGGTTGTTTGAGCCAGGTAGTATCTAGAGTTGACCCATGCAGAGTGAGAGGTCTCCATGCAAGGGCACAACAGGAACAGAAATATATAGTCACAAAAAACCAGCACTGGAAGAAGTGCTGTCGGTCCGCACTTGTGGTTTCTGGCGCCGCGGCGGGCAGCTTGGTGGGGGCCTTCAGGGAGCTCGTCTGGCCGCGCGCGCTTGAGGCTCCTGCCCTCGTACACCGAACCGATGGCTGCAGTGACCGCCGCCTCGCTCAGCAGCGTCTCCACCAGGTAGTGGGCCGCCTGAACAGGCGCTGCCAGTCAGGCGCTGCTTCACAAGATCGCTGCTTTGCTTGTGCACCAGCATGGCTATTTTACTGTGAATTTTTGCCAAAGTCACAGTAGCCTGCTCTCATCATGTGGGGGGGCTAGGCAAACATGCGATGTTTGATTTCGATACATGTGTCCAACTGTAGACACAATACAGTCCCGTGCAAGCCAGCTGTCCATGCAAGTGTCCATGCCATCCTGAGGCAGGGCATCTACTTGCCATGCAAGCCCAAATTTTTGTGCTATCTAGCAGCAGTAGGAGAGGCCAAGGAGCAAGGGAGTGTCGGGGAATTGGGCTCGCACCGATTTGAAGCCCTGGCGCACGGCTTCGCTGTGCAGCTGCTCGGTGGGTTCCAAGCCTTTCTGGAAGCGCGAGCATGACCGCCCGCTGCAGTTGCACAGATCCAGGCAGGAGGGACAGCGCCACACACCCTCCTCACACAACGGCAGCACCTGCGCGGACACAAGGTCAATTTTCTCTCTGTCTGACTGTCCGATCCATCGTTTTCCTTTTGCATGCGACCGGCAGGTCTGACGGTCGTTAGGATGTACTTTCACGAACAAGCGCCTCAAAAAGTTCCTGGATGCCACAGCTGACTGGTGTTTGAGTGTAGATGGCAGAAAGAGCATCACCTCGTTCAGATTTTGCCCCATGCGCAGCCAGAGGCAGTTGCCACACCAGATCCCTCGCCCGGTGCCGCGGCGGCCGTTGACCCCATGCTCACAGGGGCACCACGTCTTCTGCTCTATCGTTTTCTGCCTGCATTTCGCATACAAGCTCATCTGCCTGTTTGACAGGAAGCTTCCTGATCGGCTTAGTGTCAATGCCGCTACCCAGTGGTGATGGACCAGCTCCATATGAGGCAGCATTTTTGTCATTCCCTTCCAAGACGCGAATCACATCGTGTGATCGAGTAGGCCTGTCATGCAAGATAGCTACTTGTTGGGCTCTCCTTGCTGCACAATCAAATATGTCCGATGTGAGGAGTCCCGGCCTCCAGAGAAGTGCAAGTGCAAGGCAGCGGCTGGCGCGCACCTGCAGAAGTGGCAGGTTTTGCAGGCGACGCAGCGCGCGTCACTGCGAGAGTGGGCATCAATGCAGCGCACTTTGTCCCTCGTCTGGAACTCAGCCCTCGCCTCAAACCTCCTCAAGCGCTGGTAATGCTCCAGGGAATAGCTCTCCCTGCGGATGGCATGTGCAGACTATATCATTACTAGGCGACAAACTATTCACCCACATATGGACAGCTTTGCAAAGATAGGCACGATACAGCAGTGGTGCAGCATCAACAGTGTAGTTGTGCAGCTAGAGGACGACTAGGGTTCAGAAGTCATTTTTGGGCGTGACAGGAAGTCACCTTTGGAGGTGATCAAATGTCACTTTTGTAAACCCAAATAGCCACTATTTGGAATCAGAAATTCAAATTTTGGCGCTTTCATCTGCGGCTCCAAAAGTGCGCCAATTGTTGCAAGCAGCGAAGGGGCACACCTGACAGGAGGGTGCTGGCCCTCCTGGGCTCCAAGCAGCCCCCTGAGCTTGGGACCCTGTCTCCCTTTCCATCGATGCAAGTCCTCCATGGTAGGACCTCGGATTTCCTCCATCGCTGGCACTGCAATCCTCTCCCGCGCAAAGCCTGCTGCACAAGAGGAAAATGAACGTCAGCATGATAGTCTAAGTCTGTCCTGTCTCTGGAGGATGTGGCAGCACAGGTTGGAGGGACATGGGAATCTGGTGTGATTGAGGTGCTCACCGCCAGATCTGTGTCTTGATGGTGCTGCAAAGGAGACTTGCAAGCTACGGGAGCTGGCTGCCCCTCTACTGCCATCACCCCTGCTGTGCTCCGCCATCTACAGAAGTCCCGACAGGAGGCTCGCAATTCGATCACATTGGAATCGGTACTTTTGTCTCGCAGAAGTGTTCATATGATATAAAGAACAACATTCGCATTGTTACTGAATTGCAAGCTCTGAGACGCGAGATGCAGGGACTTGTCTTCCCCCAAACCACCCATCGCAAGCCCAAGCTTTGATGCTGATCGAACGCAGCCTCATGGAAACTCAAAACACTTCTTTGAAGGCTCACTAGAGACGAATATGTCGCGATTGAGGCCAGACAATCCTCATGTATTTTACAAGATGGAATCACCCGAGCCTATTAAAGACAATTTGAAGACGCAATTGAAACACTAGATCAACGTCATCACAGTATAATAAAAGGATCACAATTGCATTGGTGCGCCCATCAATGCCCATCATGGCATGCTCGCGGGTCCAATTTGGAAGGTGACATCACCAAAGGCAGAATATAATCTGTCCGATAATCTTGAGTAGTGTCCATCGTCAAGTGAGGCGTGGGTTTCCTAATGTCAAGAACACGCTCAACTGATTCTGTATATTTGGTTTGTGGATAGGCACAGGTATTGACGTGCAGCTGAATGCTAGATCCCAAGAACATCTCAAAGCACTCAGTGAACATATCCTGAAGGCCCCAGACTTTCTGCGATATCGGCGATTTCGGATAACAGAATGCCTCCGAGGAAAAGAAAGACGGCAGAGAAGCAGCCCACTCTGGAGGAAGTTACAGATCAACCCGTCAAGGTTGTGACGTCGACCAAAACAGAGCATGCCATGACGTCGAAAAAGCAGAAAACGACGGTTGGTATTGATGCGAAGCAGCAGGAATCCAAGAATGACCTGTTCTTGAAGCGACGTGCCAAGAAAACTGGCGTGGCAGAAGATCCTGCCCCAAAGACGCAGCACGAAGCTGAGCCCCAAAAGGACAAGGCGATCGGATCTGAAGCTGGCATTTGGATTAACAGGGCTCCCACTCTCACCCTGTGGGTGTCCATCGTTGCGCGACAGCAAGGTTTCAGCAAGGAAGCAGGTTGTTCTCCACTGATGGCTCTGAGATTGAGAAGCTGCCCTCAGAACCTTGCCAGCCAGTCTTTGCTATGCCGCAAAATCTCAATCTATTATCGCATCACGCATGTATCGCACATTGGCTATGAGCAAAGCAGCATTTGCCAACCGATGAATATCTCTGTGTGGCGCAGGCCTTACTTTTGGCAAGACCATAGCGGGCATTCTGGCCCACAGCAAGGGCCGGTCGATTGGGATATACGAAGACCATGACAAGAGCGAGGCAGAGGTGCAGGAGAAGAAGGAGAAAGAGGAGGCCATGGGGGTGGAAAGGGCCGACGTGTTTGGCATGAAGGTGCAGTCCCTTTGATCACATCCCTTTCCTACCTGTCCGTGATCTCATCCAGATGCCTGTCTGCCTCGCAAATACGTAGAGACTTTGCCATTACACTCTCTAGCGGTTGGGGTTGCCCAGGGTATGCAGCATGTGTGCAATTGAGGGCAGCATGCAAGCCTTGGAGTACCAATCTTAGATCTACTCTGCGCAGATCAAGACTTTGAAGGATCAGGATGGGAACGATGTGCGCGCTCTCGACAGCGATGATCAGGCAGTGGACCCCAGCAAAGTGCAGAGTTACCTGACTAGAGCGTTTGGGACCAGGCTGCCCGATGCTGAGCGGGCCCTCACAGTAAGGATGTCTCACAATTTGATGCCATTGCTTTGGCATGCAAAAAAAATGTGAAGATCGGCAGAGATTGCCACTGCCAAACAGGAGTGCCAATGCTGTGAAGGATTGGTGACTCCGCCAGACAGTCACTTTTGCATGCAGCGCTGTTTGAGGTGGGAGGGTGATGCGAAGAGGGCTGATGGATGTTGCACTTGTGTGCAGGCACTGGCGGAGTCATACAGTGATGCTGATGAGCTGGCAAAGGAGGCGTACAACCTGTATTCAGAATTCAGGCCCCAGATCCAGACAGGGCAGTCAGGATGGGGCCAAAAGGGACTCTTGGACCTGCAGCACATTAAGCAGCTGCACAAGAAGTAGTCTTAAGGGCCAGGTGCTTCTGAAGGTGGTCAAGGGTTGAGTTTGGAGAGCATCGTTGGGAAGCCTGATCATGAGCTGTTGCTAGAATTTCTGATTGTTCTGAGTAGGTGGGATACACAAAGGAAAACTGTTCCTTAATTAAGTGTTGAATTCAGTGTATATATACTCGTGTGAATGCAATGTTGCTTTCGTGCAGAATTGTATGCGCCATGTTCCATGCAGTAAGGCTTGCTATCCTGTTTGAGCTATAGCTAAGCAGCAGGCAATGTTGATGTAGGGGTCACTTACGACAACTTTAAATTTATTGCCTAAACAGGAAACTCGCAATCTTGGTGATACCATACACAGTAGCAAAGACAGAGGAGGCTGTCTTCGCTGCCATGTCACATGATCACCTGCCCAAATCTCTATTTATAGCAAATTTTTAAGGCCTACGTGCCCCAAGAGGGTATGTTCGGCAACCGTTGTAGACTTGATTTGAGGACTCACACACACTGCATCGTCAAGAATCAGGAGCTAAAAAATAGGCAAGGCTGCATGGGACCAATCACCGCCCAGCTGGCAGCAAATCTACCAGGACACCTGAAGATTCCAAAAGCGCCTTTCGTGCTCCTCAGAGAGCAGCAAAGTAGTCCTTGGAGTCCTTGGGAGTGGGCTTCATTGTCACATCACCGGGCTTCCAGCCAGCCGGGCAGACCTGCAAATGGAAGACAAGATTGGGATTGGGGCTTTTCTCTCACAGCGCAAGACAAGATAACCCGGAAGAAAGGAGACATCAGTCATTTCAAGCTCCCGTTACATTTCACCCAGACCGATGCCTTACCCAAGTTACCCAAGATACTGCTCCTTGACTTTCTTACTATGAACACTTGGAACACCTTTATAACTAGAAGCAACTGCTTCTGCCATCCTCAGAGCATGCCAAAACGATGCACGGCAACATGGGATTCCAAGCCCCGGTGTATTACAGCAAAAAGTACACCTCATCAAAGGGCCAAAAAAAGAATGGATTTCTGGAGATGCTGATTTTGAGAAGAGATCCTTGCGGAGAGATCTCTAGTTTTTCACGCAAAAAGACCAGGGAACAAGTGCACACCTCATCGGGGTTCTCCTGCACATACTGGATGGCCTGCAGGATGCGCAGTGTCTCGTCCACGCTGCGCCCAAATGCCAGGTTGTTGATGGTGGCGTGCTGGATGACGCCCTGCATGACATCAGCAGCCATGCATCTGTCAGTAATATCACATAGCTTCCAGCCAACTTAAAGCTGATCCGATGCCCAACTCTGATTTAAGGACATGTCATGAGCCCATTTTGCTACACACTATTCTGCCAGAACGCGGATTCTGCATGGCCGACCCAAGCAAGGCCACCCCGATAGGAGCACACAGATCTTCCATCTTTGTTTCTGGGAAAAATCAGGTCTCGCACATGTCCCCAACTTTAGTTGCAGGCACATCGCCCCGTGGAGTGCGCTTTAAAGGTTTATACTTTCATGACATGTAAGCCCTGTCTTAGCCAAGACCCGTTGAGTATAAATGGCAGTACATCAAGCAAGGGAGGTGCTGGCATCGCACCTCCTTGTCAATGAGGAAGAGGCCACGGAGGGCAACGCCTTCTGGCGTCAGCACATTGTACTTCTGCACAATCTCGCGCTTCAGGTCGGACACCAGTGGGTATGCAAGGTCACCAACACCGCCCTGGTTGCGGTCTGCATGCACCCAGCAAGCTACTGCTTAGCATGCGCTTTTGGATTTGATTCTCTCACAGAACATGTGGGACACAGTTTCTTGTGTAAAATTTCAATGCTTCCTTCATGCTGCAGAAAATTCATCCACGAAGCACTCTGTGTTGACAGAGGTACATGAAGGGTTCAGCAACATGAAGGGTTGCTGAACGCAAGTACTGAGACATTGCTGAATATTGATTGCTGGTCAAAGCATGCATTGCTGGAAATCTCCGCCAAGCCTGAGGAGATCTATGGCAGAGGGCCACGTCCAGGTTTTGATGCATTGATGTCAGAAACAATGGGCATAGTACAGGGGTGCATCACTGCATCTGGCATGACTGTTGCAGATGAGAAGCTTGACAAATGCAGTGCTCCCACCTGTCTGGACCCAGGCAAGGTGGGAGAAGGGAGAGTCTACCGAAACTCCAAGGATCTGCGCAACAGACAACGAATCAGGCATGCAATGCATGATGCACGGCTTTGCTGGATGCTGGTGGAGTCGATCAGCACTTGCTGATCGGTACTTTGCTCTGCAGCGCACCTCTGTGTTCAGCTTGGCAAACTCTCCATGGCGATCAGAGAAGGCTGTGATCTCTGTGGGGCACACGAATGTAAAGTCCAGAGGATAGAAGAAGAGCACCACGTACTTGCCCTGCAGACAAGATTCACGCCGGTGAGATCAAGAAGGATGCACGCAGCAGATTGACCAATCATATTGATAACACTGCTGATAGTATCCTTTAGGCACGTGGCATTTGCATGAACATATAGAAGAGAAGGCTATGCCACTCTTCGATGCAATGGCACCCACCCTGTACTGGGAGAGGGTCACAGTCTGGAACTCTTGGTCGTACACAGCCTCAGCTATGAAGTCCGGTGCCTCTCCCCCGACAAGTGGCAGCTGCAAAGGTCACCAATCTGATCAGACACACCCCGCGTGCAAAAGGATATTTCGTATGCCCCCATTGCCGAAAGGACGGCACTGTCGGAAATGATGCAACGATGGCTCCGTCTTTATCATTGCAATCCAAAATGCACGCAAGTGATTTTAGCACTGCATGCAGGTATATGTCAACTCAAGTTGCTTCGCTCATAGATTCTCAGATCGTTAGGGACGTACCCTGTACTCTGCTCTGCATGTGTTGTCACGCTGCTGCCTCTGTGCACGGTGAGCTGATGTTGAGGCACGCAGACTCTGGCCCTGCAGGAAGGGAACACGGCCCGCCAAGATCCTGCCTGCTGGCCTGGCTGTCTGGCCATGGAGCTGGCACTGCTTGGCCGCAGAAATGGTCGGGCATGTCAATGATGCTGCAATCTGGGCCGCCATATCGGAAGCTGTCGCTCACCTCAATCTGATGCCAAACACAATCCTGTTTCTTTCCTGGAGGCTTGCTGGATGAAGGAGGTCTTTATGGCCAGCCAAGAATGCATAGGACATCAACCCTAAAACCCTCGGCTTAAACCCTACGCAAAGCATCAGGGGAATGCTAAACACAACGCCCGAGGATAACACCTTGCAATCGCAACCACTGCTTTCAAACCAACCTCCTAATCACGCCGTTCAGCACAAAAAACGACCGTCCTTCGTGACAGCACTCTGCAATGGCATCTGCTATGGCTGCATCCACTGTCTGTGCCCGCCCCAGCACCTTCCGTGGCCCCAGCGCCAGGAGGACTTTCAGCGTGAAGCCCACCCGTGGCGTCCGTGCCGCTGGCCAGTTCAAGGTGTGCTCAGGCGATCCGGGAAGTCACCAGCATAGCCTAAGATGGGGATTTCTCGAGGTTCAGCATGGCTGATTGGAGTGGGAGCCTGGCTGCTGAGCGCTGGTTCAGGAAGCTGCTTGTTGGATCAACTGGCAGCTGACTTTGCGTTTCCATGTGCAGGTCTCTGCCTACAAGGTGACCCTGAAGACCCCTGAGGGCGAGCAGACCATCGAGTGTGCAGGCAAGCCCTCTTTTCAATTCTGACCTGCCTGGTGCAATCCTCTCTGGAAGCAGGGTGGAAGGTGGATGCATTGTTGTCTTCAATAAAGCATGCTTCCATCTATCACCAGAATTTTATTGGTGCTGTTGTATAATCTCCCGTTGCTTCAGATCTGATGAAGCAGACGGCTCGGGATACAGTCGGTGTCCAGGACATACCCTTTGCCTAGGGAGACAGCTGATCTGTTCGGCGAAGAGGTTTGTGATTGTTGAATGCAGCCACTAATAATCTTTATGGTGGGTATGCAGATGACGTCTACATCCTGGACGCCGCTGAGGAGGCCGGAATCGACCTCCCCTACTCATGCCGTGCCGGAGCTTGCTCCTCATGCGCCGGCAAGGTCGAGGCCGGCACCGTTGACCAGTCTGACCAGTCCTTCTTGGACGACACCCAGCAGTCCAACGGCTTCGTGCTCACATGCGTTGCCTACCCCACCTCCGACGTGACCATCACCACCCACCAGGAGGAGGAGCTCTACTAGACGAACATCGTCTGATCCTGAAGTGCTTGTTTCTGGCGGGGAAGGTCCTTTCCTTCGGGCATTGTGATCTACAATTGAATAGATGAAGGAATGTGGCTTTTCTGGTTTTTCATGTTGTCGTGTTGTTTTGCACAGCCCTGAGAGAGTAGAGTCAGAACCCCCATTCGTGAGAAGACAAGACTACCAGTGCGTTCACACTGGTTTGACCCAGTGAGATTGCACTGGAGCGGAATGCTCCCGCACACTATTTTTGGCTTGTAAAGATTGCGCATGCCAACAACCTATGTTGTCTACCTCAGACCTGCCGGACAACAATCTACCTCTAAATCGTTTGGTATAAACGGCAGTTACAACCTTGGCAATCGCAAGCGACTTGGCTTGAAGCCTGTGCGTTTCCAGAATCTTAAAATAGTGGCTGACAGCATCCAGCCTGGCCAAAGCACAGCTGAGTCATTGGAGACGACACAGGCCAGGGCCCAAGGAATATTCCTTTGAACGTCTCGCAGGCAAAGCAGGCATATCGATTTCCAGAAGTTTCAATGTCCTAGATGGTGCTCATCTGTCTGGCAAGCCAACATGCAATGCGCTTTTACCGAAATTGATTAACATTCGCTGGTACAACAGTACATTTCATCTGCAGCAGCTCTGCTGCCATCCATTTCGCTCAATCCAGGGAAACCACTGCCACTGCAAGCTAACCATCCTCCTCCCATACATCTAATCATCATCCTCCCGCAAATCATCTGTAGTGCCTACCAGCACTTGCCGGTAGGCTATCTTCAGAATGAGGTACGACCTGAAGAAGCAGCAAAACCCGGTCAGCAATGTTTAAGCCTTTTAGGCGGATCCCAGGCAGTGCTAGGTGTATGGAGACTGACAGGCATGGCAGCTCCATATGATTATGGAATGCAGCAATAAAATGGCTCAACAGGGCTCGGCTGAGCTGCTTACCAGTATATGTGAAGGGAGAAGAGGAAGCAGAGCAGGCCCAGGAAGATCTCCCAGTGCGGATGGGGGTTGATATTGTGCACCTTTGCCACCAACTGCACAGCGCAACCCAGAACTCCCAATCAGCAAACCACCAGCCAATCAGAAGGCTTGCAAGCTCAGCGGATCTGCCTATCAGCCTTGGAGGCTTACAAGCTACAGCACTGCCGCCAATGAGACATGGGGTCATCCTGGAGAGCAGATGCATCAGCGGCTGAAACAGCATGCATGATTGCAAAGCTGTTGTCCTGACAGAAGGTCTGCAGAGCAGCAGGTAAGGCATGCAGGACAGTGCCAGGAAAACACCATTCCAGACAGTAAGCATGGGCAGAAACGATTTGCAGGGCATCAGCAGATCGGTGTACAATTAATAAATAACAGATTGGCTGGATGTGTCAGACGCATGGTGCAGGTAAAGCTCGAGGAGAGAAGGAAAGGGCGCACATTGATGGGCTCGTAGTAGACAGAGCGGATGACATAGACGGGGAAGTAGTAAATGCGCGAGGTGAACCAGGACAGCATGAAGACGGCGAACAGCGTGGTCGGCAGCCACCGGTGCTCCGCGTAGCGCGCCATCTTGGCGCTCTCCATGAAGATGTCATTGATGTCGTGGCACAGGAACACCATCGCCCCAACCTTCACAAAGCTGCGCGGACGCACACACACATGTTGGACATTATGTCCTGGAATATGATCAACAGACATGCACCGGCGAGGCAGCCCTTTCTCTTGTCACTGGCGCTCGCTCTGCCTTGGTGTCTGCATTGCTCTTTCTATAGACTCAGTCAGTAGATCCAGCGATAAAGGACAGGTAGACCTGTGTGCCTGCATAAGGGTCCCTGGGACAATAAATGGCCCCCTTTCTTGTCATACAGCATAGGTATGATCACCGCAGTCATGCATGCAATATGCAGCACCAGGCTGGAGGATGACGGACAACAAAGCTCCTGTGAGCACAAGGATGCATTTGCTGGTCTCTCCTGATGCACTGCCATGAAGGGCTCCTGTGACCACAGCGGCTCCTCAAGGCAGTTAATCAGGAGATGGCGCCAGGAAGGGCAAGTTGCAGATCAAAGAGCGCTCACTTGACTTGGTGGGAGTAGGTGATGAGCCCCAGCGTGGCAATGTGGTGCGCCATGTTCTCCCAGAAGTCCTTCCTCCGCACCTCCCAGAATACCAGTGACGGCACCGCCTGCACGCATCCGCACCCAAAGCTCAGGCGCTTATTCCTTCAGCCACCACCACGGCGTGACGCCATTTTAGAGAACATAGTTCCCCTATCCCTCTCTCCAAAGAATTCAAGTGATCTACATTATATCCGCCGACATACTTCGCCTTTTCCTTTTTTCGAAGACCCCTTGTGCGCTACTATTGCTGGAGGCTGCAGTCTTCCCACGACTGGACTGAAAATGCATCAGGACTCTGCAGAACGATGCAGAAGAGGCGTTTGCCATGCCAGGAGGCTTGTATCGAGAGGCCTCACTCCAAGCTGCTGCGATGGCAGCTGTCAGGCACTTGGGAGTGAGGAAGTCAGGTGGAGGGTGCCTGCCTGCAGATAGTAGCCGAGCTCCAGGGCATAGAGCAGGCGCAGGCCGCGTGAGACCTCATAGTTGCAGGGAGGGAACTCCGTGCAGCCCAGCCAGAAATACCTGGTGTCCGTGAAGAAGCTGCGTGCCAGGACAACATGCTCAAAAGACAGGCACTTAGTAAGGGACAACATCTGATATTTATGCTCCCGGTCCGCTGCCTGTTTGTGATCTCCAAGCTCTTTGAAAGTCCTTTGTGAGTACATGTCCTCTATCAGCACGCAATGAGGCAATTCTTACAAGGCGGCTCGAGCATCACAGGGTGGACTGACAGAAGAGCTTGTAGGCGAAAAGGCAGCAAGAGTGAAATGCTGTTGGAGAGGCCAAGAGCGCACTTCTCATTGATGCTGACGTAGAGCCCCAGAAGCACTAGCACAGTGTAGACACACACCTTCCAGAAGGACTCTGTGGGAAGCACAACACTTTCCCTCTCAGACTAGAGCTACCGCGGTTTTCAATGCGTTGCAGCCTAATGTCAATCCCTTGCTCATCATTGCTGCAGCAAGATGATGTGTTGCAGATAAGCTTGATCAATTGGACAGGACTGAAGGATTCAAATGGCATCGGCCAGGATGCAGTACCTTTGTACTTGTACAGGCGAGACTCTAGGTTGGCAGCAGGTGGATCATCTGACTTCTTCTCCTTTGGGAAGAAGGATGCCCTGCCAATTGGCTGCAGACACATAAGTCGCATGTCAGCACAGGGGAGAATCGCCCGGCATGTTTTTTCTGCCTCAGAGTTTGTGACCAGATTAACCAGGTGGAGAATATGCCTTCTCACTCAAATTGACTACAGTCACGTCAGTTGGCAGTGGAATGATGTGGAAGTATAGCAAATGTCCGCCAAATACAATATTAAGCCATTGCCTCCACCACTTCGCTTATGCAACTCAGTGATGACCTTGAAAAGTTGTACATGCGTTGCTTATGGTCGTGCCTCGAAGTACTCAATACAACTAAACCAATTGTTACAAAGATAAGCAACTTCTATTCTGATGCATAGGATGCGCAGAGGAGCCCTTGAACTCACCCCGAAGACGCATCTGTCCAGAGCGAAGCGCACGATTGGATATAAAAATGCCAATAATATTGCCAGTGTGTATCCCCCTTTCCTCGTGTCCAGCATCGCGCCAATGTCCATAGCATGACCATTCAAGCCAATTGAGCCTCCCATGCTCCCACCAGCAGATCCTTGTATCAATCAAACTCCTGGAGTTTGATCCCCCATCAACAGACACATGGACGTGATAAGAGTAAACAAGAACTTCCTATCACATCCGGCAACCTTGTGCTTCCCACAGGCACTAACGCCCTCATGAAACACTACAGATCTCGCAGCAATGCGTTGTGGGCAATTTGTGCCCTGCAGTAGAGCCTGTGCTCGCACGTTCCAACGGCGTTGCCCCGATTACGGTCCTGCCCAATTGGAGAATCCAGTGCGCAGTAGAAAGCACGCCGATCATGCTGCGTTGGAAATCAACTGCTAGATAAATCATGGGTGGAGACAGCCTAGAATTCAGGTATCAGTAGCCGGCCTGGAATGGCGCGTCGACGGGAGGCGGCAGTGACCACTTGGATCATCCTTTCCATTTTCGTGTTCTTGGATAGCGGACTGTCGCTCGTCCGGGGACAAGTGGACCAAGCAAATGCCAGAGCAGTCGATGGGTTCAGTTCTGCAATTGTTCAAGCAGGTAACTCACTAATTGATGGATCCCACGCACGACACGAACCATGGGTTCGCAGATCACATGCCGGGGTCCACTTGCAGCTTTCTGCACACGATTGCCCCTCGATGCAACAAAATTGCTTGCCTTGAGATATTTGTGGGTGATTTTATATCATATTGGACCGTATGAGGGCGTAATCAAGACGTTCAGGCCTGTTTCACTTGCAGGAACGACCGTGGCCCAGGCAATTTGCACACCGCTGTCGAGAGCCGACACCATAACGCTTTTCGATGCCGCGACCGGCCAGACACTGCAATCCACCTGCGGTGAGCCACAATGACCTCGACGAAAACTTAGGTCCAACAAGCTTGAGGACATGCCTACATACAAAGTGCGCTTCCAGGCCATGTGATGCTTTGGGCTTGACTGTGGACCAATCTGCTGACTTGCTGGCGTTTTGCCGACCCATGCAGAGGTGACGGACAAGATAGACCAGTTCATAAGGGGCGTGCCAGGGGAGCTCAAGAGCGCAGCAGAGATTGTGCAGACCCAGGTGAACAGCACATTCGGGTTTGTGCAGTACATGGAGAGCACCCTCAGAGGCATTGTAGGCAATATCACTGCCCAGGTGGACGCCATCAAATCCATTAGCAAAGGTGCGCCTCCCCCCATTGGTTTTCTGCCTTGCTCCCAGTAAACGAAATCCTCAACACCAGAGCCCCCTAGGGCTGAGGGCAAAAAGTGACTTTGCCGGGAACTGAAAAGAGCTGAGTTGATATGTCTGGGCTGACGTGCAAATTTGGTGCCCACTGTGCCTAGGGCGGCAAACAGTGCTTGCAGGATGCTGTGCAAATCTGGGAGTGACCTGCTGGTTGGTTGATCACTCTTTTGTGTGTGCAGAGAAACCAATCAATCTGAAGGGTGTCTTTGAAAGGCTGGTACAAACAATCGAGGACAAGAAGACCAGTGATCCTCTGTGCATTGACGCTCAAGAGTACCAGGGCGCCAAAATCCCCACGCAGTGTGTGGTGCGTTCCCTCCTGACAATATGCCATGCACTTCTTATATTTACGGCATGTGACGCTTCTATCTAAATTGTGCTGGTTTTCCACAACCTCGCTCCAGCCTGCCATTTTTTTTAGCAGTCGGCAACTCCTTCTGGTTGACGCAAACTAATCCTTCAAGCGCGTGCTAACTTGCTAATTTGATTGCCAGCTGTGTGGAATGCAATCCCACTGGACTGGACCCCATGCATTTAACCATTGGTCAGATCAGGGACAGTGAAAGAACTCTCCGCAAGGAGCAACACCCATCTTTGTCAATTGCTGCAGGGGCCGGTGTTTGAGCTGCTCTTGGATGGGGGCGCGTGTGTAGAGGATCCAGACACCCTGGAGATAACCTGCACACCGCCCTCGGTCACCCTCACAAAGACCCCTGGCGCGTGCAACCTCAAATACACCAGCCCCACCGTCATCCAGGTGCTGACTCACTCCTCTGCAGCACTCACGTCCAAGACTTTCCGTGCTTCATTGGCTCAGTAGTGTGAGCTTTGATGGCACGCTGAGTCACAGTTGCACGATGTATAGAACTGGAGATTGTGCTTGCTTGTGTACTGGGGAGAAGGGTATTAAGAGAGGCTGATGCAGATTTGGGTGGTGCATACAGGACAGTTACTGTGCAATGAGCACAACCTACGGCAATTCTACGTCGGGCACCTTCAAGCACCCTGCAGAGATCTTCAACCTTGCAAAGCTCATGACGGTGAGGGCACCCCTCTTGACCACCGTCCACACAGCGCACACCTCCTTATCGCCACGATCATGGGTCTGCTGAGCAATGGCCTTGCGGCAAACGAAGGGCATCAATGGCTTAGCTATCTTGGGTCGCGGCTGCAGGAACAAATTAGTTAGAAATTACTCTAAGGGAGGACTAAAATTTGTATTGCCATTCTGTGCAGGTTCCCAACCCGTTCAACCTGGACCTCAGCTTCTACACAGCCACCGCCTCCGCCTCCGCATCTCCAATCGCAAAACGTGAGCAGCAATCTTCCGCAGTGCATGCCTTGCACATTCTGTTTACCAGCTGGAATGAAACATGTCTTCAATGTTCAGGTGTCCTACACCGAGTAAGAACCTCACAGAATGTGTTATTTAAACAAAAATCCAAGAGCTTTATTTTGGGTGCTTGCAGCACCGGAGGTGGCGCCTCTCGCAGAGGTGCCGATTGTCCAGCCGCCCGCGCCGCCGCCGCCGCCGCCGGCCCCGGTCCCGGCCTCGGCCCCGGTCTCGGCCCCGGCCCTGGCCCCCGTCCCCGCACCAGCACCCGCGCCAGTTTTGGCGCCAGCCCCCGCGCCTGTCCAGGCACCGGCCCCCGCGCCAATCCAGGCACCAGCACCGGGGCCCGGGGCGGCCAAGTCACCCAAGCCTGTCAGCACCGAGGCGCCGAACACCGCGCCGTTCGCGCAGGCGGCCCCCAGCCTGGAAGAGTTGCAGCAGCAAGGCATGCATGAAGATGCACAGAAGAAGGCAAATGATGCAGCTTACGCGCAGAAATTGGCTGCAGAGGATGCTCAGGAGACAGCGACTGCGGCATCTCAGCAGGGCACGCAAGCGCTTCAGGGCCTGAGCCCGGTGCCTGTTTCGCCGTCCCCCGTAGCGCAGGTGGGCGGTCGCTGACAGGTGATTACAAATGGCTGTCCGCTGCTTGTCGCATGCTGCTTGTTCCATGCCCTGCTGCAGAGCAATGTGCTCTACTCAGTTCAGGCCTTTGCACACATTCACAGCAGCTGTTGATTGAAAGCGCAGCTGACAAAGATTCATGGGAACGTGAGCATGAGTAAGCAAGGATTGCTCATTTTTGACTGCTTTCAGCATGCCTGCAACTTGCTGAGGTGTACTGTCTGCTGATGTGATCTGCTGAGCTGTCGTGCAGGCACTTATGCTGGCACAATTGCCCGCGCCAGCACCAGGCAGTGTCGATGCTGCAGCCTTCAGCAACCTCATCTCGCGGCTCGTCAGCAGCGGCGAGGCGCAGGAGATCTATGGCTGAGCTCAGGCTGACTCTCGCTCAGCAACAGCGTCCTTTCTACTTTCAACATCTATCGTCATGTCACGCCCTGTTGCACTGCAACCGTCACACGGCCACGCTGTGCAATGAGTGGCAGGGTAGTTGGCAAGCTCTCTCATGATGGCTGTTGTGGCAGCCTTCTGATCGTCAGAATTTCTGGGATACTGAAGGCTTGTCCGAACTATCGGAAGTATAGCAGCACACCTGCTCAATGTTCTGGCAAGTTTCTTGCACAGCATGCGCCGTACAGGCGTGTGCATGACCAGCGCTGCTAGCAAGGACAGGAGCATAGGAGGGGTGATATCAATGGTGTCCATTGGGAGACAAGACTTTTTAGGCTTTGATGTAATGCAACGCAAGGCGACAAGCATTGCAGTGATGATATCTTGGTGTTTCTAAGGTCTGCGTTCATTTTATCCACGGTGAAGGCTGTGCCTCACAGTGAGGTGTAATCTGATGGTTGGAAAGCCAAATAAGAAGTTGAGAATTTGCAACGCATGCGAATCGCCGTTGATGCGGCGGACTCCGGTCCAGGACAGCGCGAACGGGGGCATGCACGGAGGGTATCCACTCATTTGCATAGGATTTTGATGCATGTGCAGGTGAGAAATCTTAATGTAAACATATGCTCACACAAGAAGATTAAAACAACATTGCAGTTCCGCAAGAGACTTGAACCGGGGACCTCGCTGTTTGTATTTCAATCTTGTCTTCAATCAACTGGCCATGCAGAAGAAGTGTGGGAATGAGAGAGAAGAACACCAAAGAAGCCCGAGCAAAAGGGGAGATTGGCAAAAGGACAGATCGTCACGTCGGGTTCGCAGGTGGTCACCCAACCCACTACTAGTGACGCCCAAGGCAACTTTGCTTCCGGGAGCGGACGAGAACGGGCGTGTTCAGCCTGGTATGAACGATCCATGTCAAAGGTGGTGTGATACACATCAATGTACTGCACTACGGCGGATTGCACACTCCAGTCAGATGCATGCAGGCTACTGCAATCGTGAGGGGAAGGTCTGCCTGCAACTTGACTGAGGATACAATTGATCGTTCAATATATATAATGCATTAATGGCTCAAGCTCAAGAACACCTTTTGTTTGCCATTGAGGCACCCTGATCTTGTTTAAGTGTCAGAGGCATGCAGTGATCACAGCAACATCACACACGCAACCAGAAGAAGAGGAATGCTCGCATCAGACATCTTGAAGCCATCCTGATTCACACAGTTATCTGCCTCTTGCTTATACTCCATTACCGGTATTTATGCGCATATGCAAAATGATGCGCTTCTTGCCCTGAGTGATCCAATATGCACACCACCATCAGCACAGATGGCCAGCAGTACAGGTGTACCGTGATATCTTGCCATGTAAGATCTTGCCACATTCCTTTCTTGCAGTTCCTTTATGCATTCTTTGCAACAATCCCTCCCAGCAGCACCATCTGTTGCATTAACCACAGCAAAGAACGCTAAGTCCAGCCAAAAAAACCCTAGATAGTCATAAGCAACAAGTACAGTACATCGATGACGTCATTCAGGAGGTTGCCAAATCGTTTGATGATTTTCTGGCGAAATAGCCCCAAAATTTCCAATCCGACCATCCTTGCAAGCTCCCCGGATGACAGGCAGTGCAATCAAAAGCCACCAGGCCCCTGGTAACTGTTTCCACCCCCATATGCGGGCTGCTGGTTGCCGAAACCACCGCCACCGTAGCCGCCACCACCGCCCTGCTGCTGCTGCTGGCCCCCGTAACCGCCAGCTCCATAGCCGCCGCGGCCTCCTCCGCCGTAGCCTGCTTTCAGCCACAAGCATGCCATTAGTCAACTCGCAGCAAACACATTACCAATACAGAGACAGCACATCCCCCATCAGCCCATAATTTCCTACATTTCAGGCTCTATGCACAGCTCAAGATGCCAAAGTACATGCTGACGGCACAGGCACGCAACAACAGGACAAGTCTCATGATATTTTTGTCGAACACCTGATAATCTACAGCAATCAAGGCCGTGAGAGGGGTGCATACCTCCGCCTCCGCCATACCCGCCCGGAGACCGAGCCGGGGGGCCCCCGTAGCCGCCGCCGCCGCCCCAGGGGGCTGCGCCCCCCTGCTGTGGTGCACCGTAGGGGGACGTCTGCGGCTGCTGCGGCGCTGCGCTGCCCCCGTAGCTGTTGTAGCCGGGTCCTGCGCCGCCGGCCCCGTACGTGCCTGCATCCAGTCCCGGAGATTAGCATACACAGCACAAGCATCGTGGCTGGGAGAATGTGCACAAAGGCACATCAAGTGAGCTTAGCTCCTGCAATAGAGCATGCAGTGCAAATGATGCCTGAGGCAGAACCTCCCAACAGATTCACGCCACCCATGAGAGAAGGAATGGGTTATGCTCACCCCCTGGAGCGCGGCCGCCTCCATAGCCGCCGCCGGCGCCGCCAGGAGGCGGGAGTGGCTGCATGATGGGCTGGTTGAGGGTAAGCTTGGTAATGTACTCCACCAGCTGCCTGCTCTCCTTCACATTATCCACCGGGTCCACTCTGCATGGAAGAGCCACTCAAAATCTGCGTGTGAATCTGGCAAACAGGCAAATCAAGTCTCATGCTACCTCTTGAAAAGGACCTCTTCTTGGCACAAGAAAATTTGATGCACAGATTGAGCTCCAATCTTTGTGGCAGGCGGCAGCATGTGTGCGGCCTCAGAAGTACAAGACATTTCGTTGACATCCAATGATCAAGATTGCCAGCTGCTTGATGGAGTGTGGCATGCAACGGGAACGCTTATAATAGGAAGAGCTATTCAGGTGTGAAGCGTGCAAAGAGGCCTCACCTGACGACGTTGATGCGGATGCGCTGCTCGTCCTGCCAGGTGTCCTCGCTGACCTTAAGCTTGAAGAGGTAGGAGCGGCATTTGACGTCGTTCAGGCGCGCCTCAAACAGCGGTGACTCAGCCTCCTTCAGCTCCTGCATCTCGTTTGCCGTGTAGCCGATGATCTGCTTCCCCTCCTCCTGCACAGCGCAGCCATGCCACATCTCAGCAATCTCTGATGTTCCTAAGTCGGGACAAGCTACATACCTACCAGCATCATCACTTCATGCTGCACATTTACAAGACCACCCATCAGGGTCTCAAGGGGACACGTCAAGGATAAGGGTTTCACAGGGCCATTATGCTGTTGACCCTGAGACATCCCTTTCCCCTGTACCAACGTGGTAGCCTTGCATACTGCCTCAGATAATGTGCGCAGAGCACATCGGATTCAAGCATGCATGCTCAAGGACTTCCTCCTCATTCCAGCGCATCTCTTCCCGGAGAACCATACATGCCAACAATGCATCGCATTCATGGGTTAGATGCTGCATGAGCATTCTCAGATCCCAGGACATCTTCCACTTCTTCTAGAAACTAAGATAGCAGGAATGCCCTGAGGGTGAAGTTGAAAGGGAGAACACCCTACCTGGAAGGCGGTGACCCACTCCTTGCCGGAGTGGTCCTCGATGTTGAGGTTGAGCATGTAGCGGTACTCGGCCTCGCACGCGGCGCTGCAGCGCTCGCACCACCAGCGGTTGGGGCCGTCGCCGCCGCCGCTGTCGGTCACCTTCTTGTTACACTGCTTGCCGTTGTACTGCAGCGTGCACGCCGGGTACGCGATCGGGTCCGACTTCACAAACGTTATCGTGCACACGATCTGCGCAGCACAGCACACGCTGATCATTGATGCGCGGCACGGCACACGCCGATGAATGCTTTGCTCTTCTGTGTGCCCCACTGTGTGTGCCGGTAGTGAAGGCATGCATGCTGGAGTGCACACATCTCACTCTGATCCTGACATGTGGTGCTGACAGAGAGTCAAAGAAATTCACTGTGGAGAGCGGCAGAGCCTTGCATCAAAATTATGAAAGACATAAGGTAAACGCTGTAAGCAGCCATCCATGGACATGCCCACAGCTGCACCCTCTTCCCATGCTGTGATGCTGCTGCTGGACTGACTTGAGCAAGGGAGGAGGTGCAGGGAGCACACCTGCACCCAGGCATTGGTGCTGTTGGTGCCCAGGGCCTCCTCCTTGATGGTGGCCAGCGTGACCCGCCTGTCGCCCTTGCCGCCGCCCACGCTGGCGCCACTGCCGCTTGTCAGCGCATTCACCGGGGCCGCTGCACCGCCCGCGCTGTCAAACCTGCAGCCATGCGCACAGCCGTTTCACTATGCCTCCTACTTTCTGACCCTTCATCAGGACGTTGAGGAAGGCTGAGGGTCGCTAACGTGCTTCAGGACTCAATCACCATAGATGTCACAAGATTCCTGAAGGCCAACTAGTATCAAAGGCAGCCATAAGAGGAAGCACGACGTCCCCAAGTAGACTGAGCAAGCCTAAAGGGACTCGTCTTCAATCAGCTGCTTGGGACAACACATGCCAGATCTTATGGGAGCCTTTCTATCAATGCTTGACTTTACTTTCAACGAGTCCAGCAATTCTTGCTTGGGGTGCCCTGCTGGTGCAGCAACCAGCTTGTGAAGGCCAAGAAGCACTTGAAGGGAGGATGAGGGCTCACCAGTGGCGAAGGTGGCCGGCTTCGGGCACATCGGGGTCCACAGTGAGCGTGGTGGTTGACACGGTAGACAGAGTGCGGCCGTTGTAGTCGCCAATCTTGGCGTTCTTCAGAGCCAGAACCGAGTGCACCCCGCCATTGAAACTCTGCAGCAGCAGCAGCAGCAGCAGCATGAGTCAACCTAGCGTGTAAACGTTCCCTGCCATGTGACAAAAGCTGGCAATTGTGTTCGATCAGCTGCCAATGCAGGTGTGCATGATGCCACACGCATAGGTGCGCAGCTTCTTTAGGCAACTTTTGCCTGCTTTACAACCAACAGAAATGTATACAATTGCTTCAGAGGGTGACAAGAGATGCAGCGTGCGGAAACGAGAAGTGGGTCACAGAAAGTAGAACACCTCTTCCAGCTGGTCACCGGGCTCTGAGGAGTATGTGCCCCAGAGGGTGATCTCCACCGATGCCCCAGAGTCGTCCCGGATGCTGATGTTGCGCTTCATGAGCTGCCAGCACACACCACAGCCTCAGCACTTCTCACACATGTCCACAGACATGCATGCTATACAGTGCAAACTTGTCAGTTGCAGAATAGTACACAATTGCGACAGGGTTTGAACTCCCCAAAGAGCATGGGTCCCTTCAGTGTGGATTGATTTCAAAGAGAAATAGGCCCTCACCTCTTTGCCTTCCCTGGTCTGGATGACGGCTGAGGGGTCCACTTTGTCGACAATGCCAACAATGTCCACCGTCTCATTGGCAAACTTGTCGTTCAGCTCCTTGACTTTGATGAACTGCATGGACAAGTAGGTCACGTCAGCTGAAGAGTGTGGAATCTCAACTGCATCATAGCATGCAGTAATAATAATCGCGAGCTTTCAGGGAGGCCTTACATGATACTGCATCTTGGGGATGGCCCGCTCATCTTCCTCGCAGACCTCGATGACTGTATTTGGCTCCAGGGTGATCTCGTAGTCATGCCTGGTGTTGTTGAAGGCCTGTCCCCCAATGCACAACCACAACTTAAAGTCATAACGCAGAACTCTGAGAATACAACTATCGCAGAACCTGATATAGAATTTTTGTGTATTCTGAATGGTGCAGAGTCAGACATCTCAGGCTGCTGCCATTGTCCTTGGCAAAACATCTGCACAGCGTTTCACAATGCAGGCTGTCTGCACCGGTCAACAGCAACGGTCAGAGAATGTCTGTTGGGAGTCTCAGTAAAATACTGCTGGGCCGCACCGAGCCAGCTTTCTTGTTCTTGAGGGAGGCCTTGGACATCATGATGACAGCGCCCTGCTGCATGATGGGCTCAAACTTGTCCACGCACTGGTTGAAGCCGCAGCCGCGGATCTCGCCGCCCTGCGCGTCCAGCAGCTCGAACGAGAACAGCTTGCCTGCATGCATGCACCACGCACACTTAGCTCCAGCAGCAAACAATATTTCTATCTGCAGGACTGCCACGCCACTGCCATCATCAGCATTGGATTGAAGCTCAACAAGCACGATTACTGGTCTTGACAATGGCAATGCATCCACGTGTCCTGGGGAGAGCCCAAACGACCTCCAGGCTTCCCAAAATCAAGTGCTGTGGATCTGCTGCAGAGAGGGAGGACGTGCCTTCGCCACGGGCGTTGCTGTAGCGGCGGATCTCGCTCTTGTTGGTGATGCGCGCCTTGATGGTCCAGTGGCTCTGGTACGAGTTCAGGCTGCTGATGGGCACGATGCGCGGCGGCGCCTCGTTCCGCGCAATTGGCCCGTGGCCCTTGTAGTTCCCATTCTGCCCGTAGCCGCCACCGCCGCCACCACCTCCACCGTACCCACCTGCAGCACAGGCAATCATATCAGCTTCATATAACGGCGCCTGTACAATCCCAAATGACCTCAACTCTGCTTTTTTGGCAACAGGTTTAGCACACGCGCCAGACAGATGCCGGCAAAGCTGTGCCGATCTGAGTAACGCAGGGAAAAATTGCAGGCGTGAGATGCTTGCTCACCATAGGCACCGCCGCCGCCGCTGCCGCCGCCGCCACCCCCGTAGCCCCCTGTGCTGCCGTACCCTGGTCCAGCCTGGCCTCCCCGGCCGCCTCCATAGCCCGCGGCCCCTGCTCGCGCAAGAGACACCAATCTCAATTACCACTGCCGCCTTGAAGCAGAATTTGCCATCTGTGCCAACATGCACTCCTGTCTGTGACGCATTCCCTGCCCTGGACACTTGTAAATTGACATGCATAGGCAGCAAAGTAGTTCCACTTAGGTGTGGCTGGGAAGAGACGCACCAGCGCCGCCGCCGTAGGAAGGCGGGCCTCCGTAGCCGCCAGAGGCAGGGGGACCTCCATAGGCCCCTGCTGCAGGCGGCGCGATGCCTGTGGCATAGCCGTTTGCTTCCACTTTCGGTGCCGGGGGCCCTCCGTATCCGCCTGCTGCTCCATTGGGAGGGCCGCCATAGCCGCCACTGCCATTTCCATACGGCTGCGCCGCTGCCCCTGTACATGTACATGTACGCTCAGGACCGAAGATTGGTAACCACCCTGATCTGAGTTGCAGGTGCCCCTGTCCTCAAGACCTGAAGCGGAACATTGATGAATGACAAGATCGTCTCAGCATCGTAGATGGATGGCTAGATAGCACTTCAGGGCTCAGCATAAATCCTCACCGTTTATGGCTGCATATGGGCCGGAGCCAGCACCTCCAAGGAGGGGTGCGGGTCCACCTGCGATGCCTCCTGAGTTCTGGCCCTTGCCCACTTCTGTGGCATCCGCCATCTTGTCGCTTATGCCCAGGTTGTCAAGCTGGAGCAGGATGAGGACTCTGCAAAGCAGATGAGACCAATGAGCTCATGATAAATGGTTTCTTCACTCCAACCACCTTGGTTGAGATCCTCAAGGACATTTCGCCACAGACAATCAGGACCAAGCGGCAAGGGTGAGGTAACTCACTGTCGGTTGTTGACGTTGTTGAAGAGATATTCCTCCAGGCGAATGACTGAGCCCACTACAACAACTTGGTTTGTGACGAGGTCGTCAAGCTGCGTGGCCGGGATGGCAGTAATCCAGTGCTGGCCATCGCTGAGAGCCAATCGATGGCGCTGCTTCCCATCCCCTTTGTTCGGCACAGGTTTGACACCTGTTTGGAAAGGTGCGCCCCAGTTACTGACAAGCTCTGAGATCATCCTGTCAGCTCAACCCTGTCCGCATGAAGTCCGTTTGTATGAATAATACATATATGTCTTGGAGGTGTGTTAAGATCGATCAAAGAAGAGCGAAGCAGCAAAGATACAACCGTGAAATGCACCCAGAACTATTATCAGTGCTGCCTCAACCGCTGCACGCATGTTCTGAGCAAGGCTTCATCTGGCCGTTCTTGCGCAGATGGCATAATAAGAACACCTTGCAACCCCTCCGTTGAAAGCTTTACGCCAGCAGAAATTAATTAATGGTGTCAACAGCACTGCGTAGGCTGCTTCGCAAATACAAGATGAGGGAGCGCACCGATAATCTGCACGACTGCCTTTATATCCTGTGCGCCGTCAGCTATGGCCTGTACAGCGCCTGCTGACAATGGGGGCAGGGGCTGTGCCATCCGTGATGAGTATCAGAACCAATCAAGCGGAGGAACACCTTGCCAAAGACATTCTTACGGTCATGAATGTGTGCTCTATCACTCACAATAACTATAAAATTGTTTTCTGCGTTTGGGAAAGTGCGATGCAGTTCTGTTTGGGCGTCAAGATGGGAAGCCGTGCTTTGATCAAAGCATGCCGTAAGCAGCGTTCAACGGCGTGTCTTGCCTGCGGTTCGTCCTCGGCGGGTGTTGCTCGCATTCTTTCCACAAGCATCTCGGCATTGGCACAATTAAGCGAAATTTCTACATCAATTTAATCGCTTTTGGTGGTTCTGGGTCAGGCATCGTTTGTGCCCATCGGTGTACACTGAATTTGATGTAAGAAAACAGTTCCCCTATTGAAGCGCAAGTCTTGTGCTCTATCAGTGTCCGAACTTACAGCTTCATGAGACAACACTGATATGACAAGTTGCACAAGGTTGCGCTGTCCTGCGCTCTCTTTGGGCTTTTCCTCGTACATGTTGTGCTTTAGATGATACTGATAGCGGCCAGATTATAGGCTATCATGGAGAATGGGGCAAAGGAAGATGTCTTGTCCACTGAGAAGACCGGCACAGAAGATCTCAATCCCAAAGAAACATCTGAAGGACCAGAAAAACCAGAGGATCCCGGCACAAGTGCCCCAGGGGGAGCGGAGGATGATCAGCAGAAGGAGAGGGTCCCAATTGTTTGGACAGGCCGCCCCAAAGACCCCCCAGCAGCAGCTGCGAGCAGCACCGGGAACGCTGCGGACACCACGGACGGCGCCACCGCCGCCGCAGCCGCAGCCAAACCGATGCAGCGGCTGAAGCCCAACGCCGGCTTCCTGCTCAACCTCGTAGCAGACGCGGAGCGCGGTAACAAGCGCAAGTGCGCGGAAGAGGCCACCCAGGTCTCCCTCAATGTCCTGGGCCAGGTGTGCCCCAGCTCTCTTGATGCTTTGCATGTATGCGCAGCATTCCACGTTTGGCCACTTCTCCTTTCTCGTTGGTCGCACATCTGCTCTCGCATCGCGCTCATGCTTACAAGCTGCACACCCATCTCCATTTCAAGGGTCGTTCTTTGCCGTGTTTCTCTCCCATGCGCCCTTGCCTTTTGTCCATCACCTATAACTCTGAAGCCAAGTGCCCTGCCTTTGGTGGATACCTTTTCTCGGGCAGAGTCATCAATTCAGTCAGCTCTGCCTGGGCTAGCACATCCACCAATGCTAACTTTGGCCGCAGGCGGTGGCTGCGGGCGTGCGGCCGCAGCTGGGGCGTGTGGGGCCGGATGGGGGAGATGCAGCGGTGCGACGGGTGGTGCTGTCAGTGGCGCAGCAGCAGAGGCTCGCCGCCTGCAGCGCGCTCTTGCGGGAGGTGGCCGCAACCTTCGGCTTCGCGCTGCACGTCGCGCCTGATGTTGGGGACGAGGATGCAGGTGTGCGGACTAATTACCGGCATTCTCCCAGTTTCAAACGCACAGGATCTTTTCACAGCACACAGAACAGAGTCAAATTCTGTTGTCCAAAGCAAGCAGCACAGTCTTGCGGGTTCCAAGAGTAAGTGAGCTAGTATACATTGGATTACGCAGCTTATGATTTGCGATCAAGCACCTGATTGCATCAGGTCATGAATCCTCCTCTCCTCACCTTGACCATCCAGCAAGATGACAGGGCATGCTGAACTGGTATTCCTGGATCTTGCAGCAGAAGGCGAGAATGAGACAGCTGCGTCAGGCGGGGGTCCTGCAGGCAACAGCGGAGCAAACAGGCTGCCCAATGGAACCAGCGAAGCAGAGAGGGACCGTCCAGGATTCCAAGCACTGCAGCCTTTGCGTGTGCAGCTGAATCTGGCTTCGCGTAAGCAGACACCCGAGCCCGACAAAGCTGTGTCTGCGCCATCAAATGATGATGACTCTGCCCAGAGGTACGGCCTTTCAGAGCCTTGAGCAATATTGGCTAACAAGACATTGGCTCAATTATTCGATGTGCTGCTGTACTTCTAAATTTCGCGCTGCGCTGTGGTCGTCTATGAATGATTGTTATTCAAAGGAAAGAAATGACCATTCACTGTCTCCCACAGGCCACCCAAGCCAAGGGCCCCAGGCATCAACATGACAGCAAGCAGGCTGGCAGGCGCTGCTTTGGGCGCTATTGGAGTGGCGGTACCAGAGAAGCCAAAGCTGTCACCATCCCAGGCACTCCAGAAGGTTTCTGCCAAGGTACTTTTGCGCTATTGTTCCTAACTTCCATTTCTATGCAGAGATGGATAGCATGACATGGGCATTCGTCCGATGCTCATGGATTATGTGGTCTCAATTGCCACTTCATCGGCATCATAGCTCAGAGATGAGGAGCAACATGCACAATTGATGCGGATCACTGATGCGGATAATCCACCCCAGAGTCGGAATGCTGCAGGGCCAAGGGAAGGCAGGGCTGTTTGCGCGCAATGAGACTGAGGATGAGGAAGTCGAGGCAGCGAATGGCATGCAGTCTTCTGAGGATTTCGATGACCTGGATGATGTTGACGATCTTGATGCGGATGCTCTGATCAATGCTGCATTGGAGAATGCAGCCTCTGCTGAACAGTCTGCCGACGAGCCTCCGCTCTTCAACAGCAGACAGGCAAGGCTCCCCTCTTTCAGGGTCTTCCGTAGCGCACGATCTTGTCGGACAAGTGGCCTGTGAAGGGTTCTATCACCGCCCCAGTGCTAGAAAAAAGCCAGGACCATAATACCAATGAGTGGCCATATTTGATACGTCAGGAAAGGCTCTGGTGGGGGATACTGAATTCAGTGTCATGAACGTTGCACGCATTTCTGGGGGTTCCATCATTGATATCTTGCTGCAGGAACCTGCAACTGAGATGGGGAGCGCCTTCTCTTCAAGATTGATGCGGCAACTGGGAGCATCCAAGGCTCCCACCCCAACAGGCAATGGGCCTCTCTTGGGAGCTGCCTCCAGAGCAGGGTCCTTGAAGCCCAAGGGAGCCCTCAGGATGGATGCAACCGGTCCAGAACAGCAGGAAGAGCAGCTTACAAACTCCGATGAGACAGTGCCACCCAACAAGCGGCGACGGGCCAACTCTGGCTTGCTGTCGAACAGCACAAAAAGGCAGCAGGGGGAGGAGGCTTCTGCTGCAAGCCGTGCCGAGGCGGCAGCTGCAGAGAAGCTGCCAAGGAAGGCAGCCGCCGCACCGGCACCCGACATGGCGCGTCTGCTGTCGCGAGCCAGCGCAGCGGCAAACGTGCAGAAGCGGCAGCCAACTGAGAAGGCCGCGAACGGCAGAGCCGCGAGCGACGGCACTGAGAAGAAAACCGGGAGGGAAGGGAGGAATGACATGGCGGCATCTTCGGCGGCCCGGGACGCCTCTGCTTCTGATGACAGCGCCAGGTCGGAAGGAATGGAGGAAGCTGTGCAGAAGCGTGCGCCAAGGCGGTCTGTGAGGGGCAGGGGGGCTGCAACGCAGGAGTCAGAAGCAGCAGAGGGGATTGCAGGCAGGTTAAGCGGTAGCAAGCAGCAGCTCAGAAGCCAGGGAGAGAGAAAGAGGGAACTTGACGATGATGAGGAGCCTGGCTATGGGGAGGATCAGAGTGCGAGGGGTGACAAGCCCAGGGGAAAGGCAGGCAGAGGGCTTTTTGGTGCGGCAATGGCTGGTCTGCAGAGGAAATGAGCTGTTTCATGAAGATCATGTGAGACGGAATTTTGATTTATAAAAAAGTCTAGGTGCAAGGTCCCAAGCTAAAGCACCTCTGATAGCACCTTATAGTATCGCGCTCGCTCACACACGATTTACAGTGCCTGCTGTGGCACATGGACTATGTGTAAAAGAAACCAAGCTTATGCAAGGTATCAGTCTGAAAATCAGACACGCAATTCATCCTGAAGGCGGTTGTGCACGTTCATATACTGCAATTTAAATACTGCAAATTTGCAATGTGTGAAGTACCATGAACTACCTAGCACACCACAAGTCCTAACACTGCTTTCAAGAGAAATAGCTACCAAAATTTCGCACGCAGGATCAACTGCACAGAAGCTTCAATTCTAGAAATTCGTCCGCATGAGCTGCTATCCTAAAATTTGCCAAAATTGTTGCTGCACTGCCAAGTGCACGCTGCAGCTTGTGAGCATTTGAGCTGCCCCTGTGCACTGCAAACTGCGCCCAGCCCAGAAAGTTGCGCCATGCATGAAGCCAATACGTGCGCTTAATTGGACATCCCTGCAAGGACTAGTGCTCGGCAGCAGCCGCCTGGTTGAAACTCAGAATCTGCTCGCCAACATCCTCAAAGCTCTTCACATCAAATCCCCACAGCCATGCATGGCACCCCGCACTTCTTGCACCAGTGATGTCATTCCTGCATAGCACACAGAACGCCACATCCAGCATGCATGACTAGAAGAACTCCTGCAAGTCAGGACGTTGCCTGCTCGTCACTCCGGCTGTACAGATCACAATGACCCACAATTGCAGCGTGCCAAAAGAGAGCTTCAGCAGCTGTGACAACACAGAGAATGCCAATAAAAACAAGCGGTACAGAGGAATGCATGCGTGCCTGCGGTCATCCCCAACGTGCACAGCTTCCTCTGGTTCCACGCCCAGCTGCTGGCATGCAATCTCAAAAATGAGCGGGTTGGGCTTCTCGGCTCCCACCTGCACACCCCAGTCACACCTGCCTTCAGGCCATGCTTCTCCTGTCCTATCCGCAAAATGACACAGACAATGCTCATCAGCTTATGGCTCTGTGCCAGCCATGGCTCTGGCCCAGGACCACTGTCCTCTGTTAAGGATACTTTGAGAGGCTCTTCAACTCCACGAAGCAGGAGTGATGACAGGGCCATTAAGAGGCAGGAGAGCATAGGAGAGGAAAGTCACCTCTGCACTGATCACCATAGTGTCGAAGACTTCTGCAGCGCCCATCGCCGTCAGCAGCGGGCGCAGCCGCGTGTCAAAATTGCTCACGACTCCCAGCTTTATGCCTGCACCAACCCACTGTTAATTCCTTTTACAGTGCTGGACCAAGAAAATCAGCCAAGTGAATAAATTTTGTAATCCTCTTGACGATCACGCTCTGTTACAGCGCCTGCTCCCCTCGCTGAGAAGAAGCCATGCTGCCTGCATCCAGCTATTGCACCTGGCAAATCTGCACGGTAAGTATATCACCAAATTTTTAATGACTGCTGAAGCAGTTTTGCCTGATACTTCAGCAGCCTTGATGCAGTGGGCCTGCTGCAGGTATTGGCGCACCTGAAGATCTGATGGCTGCCAGCGCTGGGAGTGCCCCAGGAGCCAGCTTCCAGGCGCTGGGCTGCAGGTAGTGCAGGTACAGCTGCTCCATCAGCTCCGGGTTATTGCAGCCAGTGGACTGCTCCACAACAAACTTCCTGCAACCACAAAGAGCCTGACATCAGCAGCACGTTAAGCTGCTTGAGAATTGGGACAAATTGCTAAAATTAGTTCAGCTGCGGCCCTGCGCATTGCATGTGTATGATGCAACCCATGGCTGCCGCTGACATGGCACAAAAGACGATATGAATATGGTTGTGTCAGCACCAGGATGCATCTTCTTGTTCGGATTTGCTGATCAGTCCAGAATTGTTCCTGGATGTAGATGTGAAATATGCATGCACCGGCTCAAACTGTGTCATGTAGATCTCAGGAACACTGCATATAAATGGAATGGCAGCTGAGCGCTTGAGCGCGCACCAGAAGGGCCGTCCATGGCCTTCATACTTCAACAAGGTTCGCGTCCAAGGAGTGTTGAATGCCCGCCTGAAGTTGGCTAGCACCTCCCTCTCCGACAGGTTGCAGCCATAGTTTCTGGCATATTCCAGGTACAACTGTGCAATAGAGGAATTTGACTTGTTAATCTAGGCGGATACCAAGTCTAGGCTAGCTTTCAAAAAGCAAGAACATAGTTGAGGATAGAACATTGCATAGTAATATCTATGCAAGATTCTGAGACATCAGTACTGCCACATGCCACATTAAATAATGAAGAATTCATGGCATGCAATGTCTTTGGGAGGAGGAGTATTTTGTATCAGCAACGCACCTCTGCGACGTTTTCAGACGGTGAGATCAGTGTTCCGGCCGCATCTACTAAAAGTGCTCGCAACGTGGACGTGTGTGGCTCTTGATGCATCCCTCCGATAGCAGCAAGCTGTAAGAAGCGAGCCGTCCTATTGATCTGCGGCGTTGCATTTATACGAGACGCACAATTTCTCGCCAGAGACTGCATCAAGAAGGACATGGGTCGATGGCACCAGCGGTTTCCATCCTGCACGGTGTGCAGGTGGAAGCTGCTGGCTCTATGTCATGCTATTGATCAATGACGCCCTTGAATGATTTATTCGCAGGAGCGCACAACTTTGATCGAAACTTCCCTTTCGGGACGAGATTGGGGAGGCCAAACCCTTCCAAGAAACCCTGAAATATTCCGAAACATCACAGGAAAACTTCTTCAGAGCTCAGATGGCTGCAGAAAGCATCTCTTGAATAATGTATGGTTGTACTTGAAGGATCGGTGGGCCCACTAAATGTAGGATGGGACTATTACCTGCTCGAATATTCCTGTAGGATCAATGTACACTGGCACTCACTGCATGTTATTCGTCTTATACCTGCTAGCCTGCATTAGGGATCTATAATATCTTTATTACACGCCCTCTTTCACTGCCTGAACATGCGGATACCTCCTGATCACAATTAGAATATCCAGATGGCGGCAGCCACGCTTCAAGATGAGGAGGCGGAGGAGGACAAGACCTCTCTGGAATCCGAATTTTTTGATCTTCTGATTGCGTCAGAGCGCGTGGGCACATTGGTGGATCGCATCAAGGATACTTCCTGCTTCCAGAGGTGAGTACCTCTGGATGCTCGCCTGTGCTGCCCGAGCAGCCACAAGACCACATCACCATAACTTGTCTGTCTGTTGCGTACAGAAGAAGGCAGGCAGTATTTGATCTGGCGGCTGCCATCGAAAAGAAGGAGAGCTACGTTGTGGAGGTGAGTACTGTGGACCTGCATGCCAGTGACCAAGAAAGAGAAATATAGCACCAAAACCTGCACTGAACATTGGAGCAAACTATCCGGCACCTCTCTTAGTGGGGCTGCTGGCTGAAAGACTCCAAAGAGGAACAGCATGGCTATCAGCCTCCTGATCTGGATGCTACAGACTGAGGGGTTAAATACCGATGCAACATCATACAAACATCACAGTCATTCCAGAGAACTTTGGTACCATCGGTCTTGGTGACAGCATACTGTGCTGATGCCTCAGGCAAGGCAGGCTGGCGTTGTGGATCTGCTTACTTCTATTCTCAAGAAGTTTTCAGGCACGCTCATATCGTCCGATTTCCCTCAGCAAGGTCATCCACCTCAGTAAGGTCATTCAAAGATACCCGCGTGCTTTCCTTATATTGATGATCATGGTGTGTCATGCAGATGATGAGCAGCTTGTCCAGAAGGCATGCAGCATCATCACTGCTTGCAGCGGCACACTTTCATGCAGCGGCAAGGTATTGCACCACAGTCCCAAATCTCCTTTATTCATATCTATCCCAGCAAAGAATGCAGGCCACAGCTCAAAAGCTTTTGAAAAGTTGCTTAAGAAGTGAGGCCATCTGTTGAGACAAGATTTCAAGCCGCCGCAACTGTTGTGCAGGTGCAGCAGCACAGCTTTGGTCCTGTGACAGTGACTGTGAAGGAGGGAACGCTGGCTGACGGCCTGGGAGCTCGGATCTGGGCAGTCGCCAACAGCTTGTGCAGGTATAGCCCTGTCTGAGGCCCTTGGCCTGAAGGGCCAGTCTTGAATGCCAGAACGGCAATTTCGTCTCCGTTCCTTTATAATGTGATTATGCCAGAAAATGGCTTGGGTGACCACAAGGTGCATCATCACCGAATCTGCGTGGCTCATTTCTTGTGCAAAAGGAGGAACAGCTCCTTAAAGATGTGTTGGACAACCTGGTAACAACTTACTGTTGGGTAAGTCACGCGCATAAGAGCAAATTTGTGTGCAGTGCGCTGGTGGACAAGCCAGCACTGGTTCAAGGCAAGAGCGTGCTTGAGATTGGAGCCGGGACCGGCTTGTGTGGCATTGTGGCTGCAAAGCTAGGCGCTGCACATGTGACGCCCAACTCTCACTCACATTGCTTTTCATATGCGTGGCAATGCTATGATCATGCACAGCATGATGGTTCTGTTTTGCCCGATACACCAATGTAGATTGCGAGCCCAGGACCAGCCCACGCAAGAGAGGCATGCCCCGCGCAAGGCCAGATTTGATAAAATCTACGCTACGCGCAAACGATGTTCTCACTGTGGCTGCTGCGATCACAGGTCACACTCACAGATTATGCGGAGCCAGTCCTGCGTCTCCTGCGTGACTCTGTCGCTGCCAATGCGAGCTGTGCAGCCGCAACCAGCAGCCGCCCACTCAGTGCCGAGGCAGCCTCAGATGACCGCTACCAGGTGACACGCAGATCTGTTACTGAGCAATGCATTCCTGTTCCAGTCCTGTGTTCCGCATCCATGAATCCATGGCTCTTTGGCTCCTGCGTTGCTTTAAAATGCTGTACATTTTATCACCTAGCATGTTTTTTTCAGAATTTGCTTTATGTCATCTCTCGTAAGGAAATCATGCCGGGCTGCTGCATTCAACTTGTGATAAATCTGTGCAGGCGGAAGATTTGGAGTTTGATCCTGAGGATGCAGAGGAGTGCGATGATCTGGACGATTTCTTTTGTGGTGGTGGTGAGCGGAAGCAGCCTGAGACACTGCACTGGGATCTGGTGAGCCTTCCCTGTAAATTCCTTTAATCTGCTACCAAGGCACGCATACATTATAATTGTCTAAGGAAGAGACTGCAATGTCCAGGATTTTGCTCAGACTGTTGTCAGGGAGCGCATTTGCAAGTTGGGATGTTCATGTGAGTCTGATGCACCTGATTCTGGTAACCAAGGTGCACTTTGGTGAATGGGATGATTGCATGAGCAGGACAACATGCGTGTACGCCACATGGACTGGGCGGATGATTTAAGGAGGCTGCAAGGCAGAACAGACGCGGGTGGGAGCAATGGAGTGGTGAGGGATGATGTTGGGGAAATTGTACCCGATGTGGAGGATTCTGAAACCTTCGACGTCATCATTGGGTCCGATATCCTGTATGAGGTGCGTCATCATGTACCTGCAAGCCCTCACTCCTGGACTCTTCTTAAAATACCACAACCTTCTACTTCTATCTGCATCCAAGCAATTGCCCTTATCTGCAAGTGCTTATTCCAGAGGTGATAATTCTTCCCAGCACAAAATTACAGTTGCTCACATGGCTGCCTTGCTCAACAGATGGCGCATGCGCAGCTGGTGGCAGCAGTGTTGAGGAGGCGCTTGCGAGCGGGCGGCACAGCATTGATGACTCTGGCCGTGAGAGATCAGGCAAGTCTCAAACCCCCTGAAGATGGATGCCTGGCGCTACATCAAGCCGCATGTGAATGGCCAAGATCAGTTGTACTGAATTCCTCTCGTCTCATGTGCTCATAGCAGGCCTCACATAGTGTTTTACTTCAATCGATTGCGGTTCTGCTTGCCCCACAAAACCATCTTTGCAGTCGCGTGGATGTACTGTACAATTCACTGACAAAGAAGCTGTATGCAGGCTATCTTGGACACCTTCCTCGGCTCTGTGACTGGCATGGGAATGTCGGTGGAGAAGGAGAAGGTGCAGCCGTCTACAGAGAACAGAGGTATCTTAGGTCTAGAAAGGGACTACGAGGGTGGCTTCGCCATGCTCACAGTAGTCCACACATCAGAGCTGTGACGTCAGCCATGTGGAGCAAATAAGCAGCGTGCCGACTTCATTCTTTTCGCACATTGCAGATAGATTCGAATTGCTAGTATTCATTGGCAGGCATCGCGCCGGGCCCCGTAGGTTGCAAGCATTCAGTAGGTAGGAAATTTTAGAGCTCACATTGTTGTTTAGTATCTGCACATTGCAGGCTCCTTACTTGTTTAGTTTTCAGAACTTGCTGGCCAGGATTTATGGCCTTTCAACGCATTCAACGCACCCTGCCTTCGACTTGTTTGAGTCTCTGGAATACCTTGGTAACTTCCAGTGGTGCTCCCTCATTAAAAGGTCCGCATTGCTGTAGCAGCAGTGCAAACAGAAAATCAACTCATAAGAGTGACTTTCCTCCAGACCTCAGAAATATTGGGTGGGCATGCTCTCATGAAGTGGATTGTGCCCTTTAAGCTTGCCGGCGCCATTCAGCAGTTTGTGTCTCCTTTGTGTTGGACGCGTATGGGCATTGTGATTTATGGTCATCACGTTTGTGCACAGAATACTTACATGTTAAGCTTATCGAGCAATTTTACTGATATGATGATCAGCAATTCATGAACTAGATCAGTCATGTGGAGGCTCAAGGCATGTAATGTGTGGACATGCAGCTTCTTGTCACAGGGCTGGGAAGGAAGCTAGCGTATGTCCAATTTACACTCGCACCCCAGTGAGATTACACCCTGAAGCACCAGCAGCATGCATGTTCATGGTTTAATGAGAGCAGATCTGCCTGCACTACTTGAGCTCAAAATACACCAAGTCAAAGGCAGGCGCCTTGTCACTGCTCTGTACATGAAAACGCTCGTCAAGGCACCGTCAAGCACGACTCAAGGCTTTCAGCGTCAAGTCTTGGGAGCCACAGCAGCCTTCTCAGTGCTCAGCCGCTCTGAGAACCGCCGTTCCTTCTGCACTTCCTTGTCCACCCTGCAAGATGAAGCCACAGCCGTGATCATGCAGTCACTACAGGTATATATGGCCGTCCTATCACACATGCACAATTTTTGCAATGAGAAAAGCACCAATGAATGCAGATATTTCCAAGTGTCAGTGTGCACATGTGCATTAAGAGGCACCGCCGCTCGGTGATCACACATGCAAGACCCTATACAAATAGCTCAGTACAAAGAGAAAGAGCCCAAAACGTTAGATGTTAATGGCAAGCAGGTGTTTTGAGGGATGCACAGGGAAAGCACACCGCTCGTTGAAGGGGGTGTGACGCAGGCGGACGGCCTTGTTCTCCTTGTAGGCAGTGGCGGGATTGCTCAGGCCAAAGATGTGCGGCGTGCTGTCCGGATCCTGGCTGCTGAATGCATAGGGCCTGTCACTCTCCAGGGGAGATGGTGTCTGGAAGGGATTGCCCTGCATGTGTTGAAGTTCTGCTCAGACATTGCAGCCCAGATAGATAGAGTCAACTTAAAATCAGCAGTCCACCTCGCATACAGAGCGGGTGCAGCAAAAGTGCACTATCTTCTGTACGCACTGCAATGCCGAGTTATGCAAGTTGTCAGACAGGCAGGCAGTGCAGGACGCAGTCAGTCACAAGGAAAAAGAAAGGTAAGCGCTTGCCTTGTTGGCCAGGCTGTCACTCTGCAGGGGGCTGGGCCGGCCGGGGCGCTTGACTGTCTTCACAGCCCTTCTGGCGCCAAGGACTGGCGTTTCTGGCTGAGGAGAAGGCCGCTCCACACCCCTGAATATGCATACACAAGGCAGCTTGTCAATGTGGCATCCCTCGGCAGCCTTACAGGAACTACTGCAGTTGTCGTGAATAAACTGTCGGCATCTTCATGCAGAAGTTTTACGCCCTAAATTGTATGCACATGACTGCCAGCAAAGTATGTTTATATCCGTAGCTACACAGGTGGTGATGAAAATGCAGAGCATGCTGCGAGGGACAGAAGGGACACCTCAGCTCGATGGGAACAGTGTAGGGCAGATTAGTGTATACTGGGGGGCCGCTGGCCGGTCTCTTCTGGCCTGCAGCATCTCCCAGTGCCTGGGCCAGGTTTGTGGTGCGGGCAGGGTCAGGCACAGGGCTGCCAAATGGCATGGGGGTGCGCAAAATCTCCAGTGCGCTTGAGGACACCTGCATAGCAAATTCCTTCACGATATCAGATGCATCAGCTACTAGCCACATGCTGCTGCTGGTTCATGACAGCCTGGATCAGTGCAGGACATTGTGACTCAGCATGCATTCAACACCATGCATCAGAGAGAACAGCAGAAGAATGGACGAAGTGGCAAAAATGCGAGGAGGTCTGATGCAGGGAAGCTTACAGGTGAGGCGCTCTGAGGAGTCAGCGGGACAGGCGTGCGCTGCATGGCAGGGTGGGGGGACCTGATGTCCGAAACGAGGTCGATGTCATCCACGCTGAGCTGGCTTGGGCGGTGCTTTGTGCCTGCTGCAGTCAGCGCAAGGTCCTTCAGAGCCTGAAATTGAGGCATCATCGCATGGTTGAGGACGTGGCAGAGATGTTTAAATGGTTGATGGCATTGAGCGAATGTGCCTGCAAGAAAGCTGTAGGTTCGTACTTTTTACAAGGGGGCAAATGTCTGGGCTCTCTTCCACCTCCTGCACAGAACTTGTCACACCCTCCTTGGTGTCCAGAGCCTCTGACCCTCGCTCAAACAAGGGCTTCCTGTCTTCAGAAAGCGCCTGCAGGAACAAAAGGGATCCACTCAGCCGTGATGCTTCAGTGAACCACAGGGCATGGTACAAGGGCAGCTTGATGTACGCCATGCTTTGGCATCGTGCCTTCAAAGGGACATGGAAGATTATTTGAAAAGAGGCTCTGCTGTTTACCGTGCTCGGCATCTGCTGGTGCCTTTCATGTGGAGCAGGTGATGGAAATGGTGACTCAGATGCAGGCTGCAAATTACGTGGTGAAGTGAGGGCTTGTCCTGGTGGTGCATCGCCCTTGGTGCTGGTATCGCTGACTTCATTCTTCACGACCGGCTTCCTGCTCATGCAGAAGCGTAAAGGCCATGGCAGCCACATCGTTCCTCCTCACACTACCTGCAAGCAAGGAAACGTGCCTTGATTCGGCGGGAACTTATCACATAGGAATCTCTGCTGAAATAAGAGGCGGTTTGTATACACACGATGCCGGAAGTCTTCGTAAAGTTGAGCTGCTGGCTCCAAAGTGCCGAGAATTAAGGACTTTCATTCAGTCAAAGATGGAAGGCTTGTCAAGTTCGCATGCCCGTGTCCTAGGAGATGCACACGTAATGTTATTCGAAGATCATCGCAAAGGCGTGCTGCATGCCTGAAGGCTTGCCTGAAAAGAGCGGTTGTCAGGTCAGCAAGGCCCCAATGCAGCCCTTCCCTGCTGGTGCAAGTCTCCAACGTGTAATGCAGACTTGATGCCTACTATGATGATAATCGAAGATATTCTTCAAGCGATCTGACAAAAAGAGAGAACCAGCACCTTCTGGGCTGTCCATGGGGATTTCGAAGGATGCCCGTCTGGCAGAATACAATCTTGGACAGATGCTTTGACGAACAAAGAAGGCCAGATGATGAGACCTATATGGATGTAGCAGTTTTAGATTTAAGAAATTAGTCGTGCACCTGTCCATGGACAGTGTGAGGGTGCAGATGGAGTCGGCTGAGCCTGTCAGTCCTTCTGTGAGTGGAGGTACACCGTTCTCAGAAGCCACAGATGCCTCTTTTGTTGGAGGCAGTGCCCCTGATCTGACCAATCATCCTCATCTAGACAACTCAATGCGATCTCTCTCCAGTTCGGTCGCTACTCGCCGGAGGGTAAGCATTTGAGAGACAGGCCAAGTCCACATGTGCCTAACTGGTACTGTAGCTGATGATCTTATCAGGCGAGATCAATCTGCTTAGTTGGTTTTTTGTGAAGTTTCTGGTGCAATTGTGTATTAGTGACTGACCATCAGATCTCCTTTACTGCCAAGCAGGAGTATGCCGAGAAGAACATGAAACTTATGGCCAGCAGAGGACGATTAGCACAAGGAAGCATATCTAGGGACGATGCTGCTGCCCTGATGAAACGCACACGCAGCGTGAGCTCATGTTCCCAATCTCCTGTGTTAGGATTTATAAGATAGTCCATCAGTTACACAGCAGTAGTTAGGTCTGCACGTTGTGTTGGCACCTGAGTCCCTGTGGACCCCCATGGAATTGATACTGCTGCAGAGCACCACAAGCGTTGAAATCAACTTGTCGCAGAGCGCTTAATGCATGCAGCTTAGTCTGATGTGCGACTCCCGTAATGTGCAATTTGGTCAGTGGTAATAAGTCATGCAGAGCACTCATGTAGGTCCTGTGCTACCTTGCATTCACCCCGAGCCTGCCCGTGCAATGGCAAGCCTGATGTCCATAGGGATCAGCATTGAATCTGTGAGCTGATCAAGGTTGTATGCATGCAGGAGCCATGGCTGGCAGACCATGACAGCTCCCTGCCAAAGATCCACATCGGCATCTGCGCAATGGACAAGAAGGCGCACTCGAGGCCCATGAGTGCCATTGTAGAGCGGTTGGAGGCCTACGGCGAGTTTGACATCAAGTACTTTGGCGATGAGACCATTCTGCACAAGCCCATCACTGAGTGGCCCACCTGCGACTGCCTCTTGTCCTGGCACTCTGATGGCTTCCCGCTCCCTAAGGTGCCAGACCTGAGTCAATCCTCTGGATCCTTGACCAGACTTCTCACGTTCATGTGGGACGTCTGCCGTCAAGTCTGCGTGCACACCTTCAAATAAATGCATGATATCAACAAGCCCAGTACGCCATATGCCAGAGGGTAGGCGTCAGAGAGGTCGTGGTGTCATGTGCATGTATTCATGGGAAAATCACTGTAGCTGTTCCATGTGAGCTTTTGTAGGTTGCAAACCTGAAGTATACAGACTCCCTGACAAATCTATCTTGGCACTGAGTGGGTGTCTGGCTGCGCAGGCGCAGAAATATGCTGCGCTGAGGAAGCCCTACCTCATCAACGACATGGTCATGCAGGACGTTCTGCTGGATAGGCGCAGAGTCTATGGCTCCCTCCAGGTGAACACGCCTTCTATCCACTTGCCATGCACCCATGAATAGATTGGCCATGCCTTGCAACATCATCAAATAGACATGCCTGAGGAATTGAATTTATCTTCATCGGTGCACGCCATGAACAATATGCAACGGCAGACAAGCTGCAACTGAAATACGAAGCATTTGACTGTTCCACAATTGCATGCTTGAAGTGTTACGCTGGCGCATGCAGGAGAATGGCATTCCAGTCCCTCATCACATCTGCGTGGACAGAGATAATCTGCCACCCGGCACAGACCCCCCAGGCTTTGTGGAGACTGAGGACTATGTCGAGCAGAATGGTGACAACTACTTCCAACATCTACTTTGCAACTGTTGGGGTGTTCATTGGCACCATTTCTTTCACCTGGTCCACTTCCCGCAAGCTTTGTGGTGATACATATCAAATAATGCTTGCGGGTTGTCCACAGCGCAAAAGTGATGAGGGTACTTGTCACCAGTGTACATCTGGAACAAAGGTCACCTTTGAAGGGAGGACTATGTTATATAGTTTTAGACTTCATGTCTATTACTTTGCACAGGCGTGCAGATAAAGAAGCCATTTGTGGAAAAGCCGGTGAGTGGAGAGGACCACAACATTTACATCTACTACCCTCACGCCATGGGAGGGGGTGTCAAGCGGTTGTACCGCAAGATTGAGAATCGCTCCGGCGACTATGACCCCAATCACCCTGGCACTGTCAGGTGTGTTTTGGGTTCCAATCAGCCCATGTGCCTCTGCATGTCCCCTGCAAGACAGTATTGGTTTTGAGTATAACTGCAGGAAAATCCCACTATCTGTGCAGGTTCTTCTGTGCCAAAGGCTTTCATTACAGCACTGCATAGATGCAAGGAGTCCATGCAGGCGTACTGTACATTTGCAAATCTGAGCAGCTCATGCATGTGCCATTGCATCTGTTGACAGATGCTGCACTTTCAGGACACTTTTTTTGAGACATGCATGCAAGAGCTATGAAGCAGATTTGCTCGAGCTGGGACCATGTGCATGGCAGGCGGGATGGCTCGTACATCATAGAGGAGTTCCTCACCACAGGCGGCACAGACGTGAAGGTGTACACAGTGGGTCCGCGCTATGCGCATGCTGAGGCACGGAAGAGCCCTGTGGTGGATGGCAAGGTCACGCGCTCTGCTGATGGCAAGGAGCTCCGCTTCCCTGTGCTGCTCTCGCCGCAGGTAAGCCCTGTTGCCCACCAACCTTGCATGCCTCGTGTGGTGTTTTCTATGTCAAGATATGCTCCACTGCATTGTGGGGCTGTGCATGCCTCTCTGGCGCCTAAAAAGCTGAAGCTGAGTCCCGCTTTGGGGGTCCAGACTTCTAGGACTGATTCTGCCCATCTCATGCCATGCATCTTGCACGCATTCCTGTACTTCAAGATGTGCATTCAAGGCGATGCAAGGCGACGTAGTGGAAATGCATGCTGCAGGAGAAGGAAATTGCCAGGATGGTGTGTCTGGCGTTTGGTCAGAAGGTCTGCGGCTTTGACTTGCTACGCTCGGAGCGGGGCAAGAGCTACGTCTGCGATGTTAACGGCTGGTCCTTTGTCAAGAACTCCCACAAGGTGCGCACCTCTGTATTTGCTCTGCTATTCACTGCAGGTCCTGTGCCAGAACATATGCATTCTGAGAGCCCAGTATCTCCCATCATATGTGGCTGCATAAGATAATCTGGCAGCGCTCTCCTGCAACAATGCCTTTCTCACTCACCGTCTGTGTGCACGTTTTGGCTCTTGCCTGTCTCATATCCTCATGTACATGCCGCATCTCAACAGAAATTAAACCAATACATCGGCTGATGCCAGGGCGCCCTTGTTTTCTGGGCTGTCGCTCACAGTTTCCCGTGTGTTTTTTGCAATTGCAGTACTACGACGATGCGGCCGGCATTTTGCGCAGCATCATTCTGAGCGCGATTGCACCGCACCGGCTGGCGACGGCGCCGCCGCAGCTGCCCATGTCCTCGGCTAACTCGGCGAAGGACGATGCCATGATGCTGGCTGAGCGCCAGGCAACAGAGGAGCCCAACTTCCTGCCCTACGCCGCCATGGACAGCAGCGATGAGGTGGACGACAGGTGGACCTCTCACCTCCTTGCCCAGTGCAGTACATGGAGTAAGATTGAGTACCTCTCAAGAGGATTTTATACCCCGCAACCGGGAAGCTATCTTTATTTTTGCAAAAGTTTGAGCGTGCTGCAGGAATTCCCCAGGTCCAAGGGCAAACATTGCATTTGTCGAGTTCCTGGCCTAAGCTTGAAAGGGACAGAGAATAAGATATTGTGGGTTGTGGTGTGCACTCAGCTGTGTAATGTGGTGACGCAGGCACTATGAGGAGCTGCGCTGCGTGCTGGCTATCGTTAGGCATGGAGACCGCACGCCCAAGCAGAAGATGAAGATGAAGATCACACAGGTGCGCTCCTCATGCTGTGTGCAGTACAGGATGCAGCATTTTTGAGACCGCCGCGTTCGGTGTCATGATTTGGGTGCTTAATCATGGTTTGAGAAATTTGTGGTCCAAGTGAGTTGACATGCGCAGGAACCCCTGCTGGAGCTGCTGCGGAAGCACATGGACTCCAAGGGCAAGCAGGCAAAGCTGAAGAGCCCCGCCGAGCTGCAGGAGCTGCTAGACGTCACCAGGTAGGCCCTATAAACCCATTGTTTCCCTGCCTTGGCATGTGATTGAAATCTGAACCCTTAGACCCCTTGAGAAGGGTGAGATAGCATGGAGAATTTATAGGTACAGGTGCTTGCTGCCACCTCTCTACAAGTGTTGCTGTGCTGTGGCTCAGGGCTCTGCTGGCAGACATGGACAAGAACCGATCTGCCAAGGGGGCCGACGGTGACGGCACGGTAGCCGCAGGAGAGCTGAAGCTGGACGCAGACCAGGACGAGCTGCGCGAGAAATTCGGCATCGTGCGGGTGCGAAAGTCATCTACTACCAGCCATGCAAGGTCTTGTTATATAATATAGCACAACTGATAGGGCACAATACAAAGCCAGCTAGGATTCAACACCTGTCGCTGCTCTCTGCAAAGCCAAGAAGGTCCTAGAGCCAGTCTCTCTGATGCGCGCCATCATGTGCCCTGCTGCGGGCATGTCCATTTGAGCCACTTCAGCGCACATTTCTTTATCTCATTTGGCACTCTGCATTAGCCTACTAACCGAGCTGAAGGGCATTAAATGCAGCCTCGACATCTACGCAGTTTGCATATTTGCGCAAGATTACAAGAGGGCAAGACGTCCTGTGCACTAAGAAACTCTCATTGGCCCTTGGCAGACGGTGCTGGAGCACGGCGGCAGCTTCGCAGGAGTCAACCGGAAGGTGCAGCTGAAGCCGCTGCGGTGGGCGCCGCCGGAGGAGGGGTCGCAGGACGCGCCACGCATCGTCGAGGCCCTGCTCATCCTCAAGCACGGCGGCGTCCTCACCCATGCCGGTCGCCAGCAGGTGTGCCCTTATTGCACTTCGCAGAAGTCCCACTTGGATTGAAGCGTCCTTGATAAATCTCTAGAATCTACACTGATCGCCCTCTGGTGTGTGCGCACCCGCGTCCACCACAAGCCGTGCTTGCATTTTTGGCGAGATAAGTCTGCATGCACTTAGTAAAACCTGGTCAAAATAACTATTCTCTGCCTGAGAATGTTAAAGATGGTGCCCCTCAGATTGAGAACACGGGACATTCTTTATATGAGCAAGCTTGTGAGGATTTGTTGCAGGGATGTCACATGTGTTGGTGTCAAGATTTTCGCATCCGAGAGGCAGAGTTATGGCTTACGCTGACTGGCTGCCCATGACTGTCCATTGCAGGCGGAGGCTCTGGGCAATGTGTTCCGGACGGTGATGTATCCGCGCTACGGCCCGGCCGGGGGCGGCCTGCTGCGGCTGCACTCCACGTACCGCCACGACCTCAAGATTTACTCCTCGGACGAGGGCCGCGTGCAGACCAGCGCCGCCGCCTTCACGCAGGGATTGCTTGACTTGGAGGGCGACTCCCTCACACCCATCCTCGTCAGGTGCGGCCTACGCTTGTGAATCGTTTCCCCTACAAGGAATGGAGGGGGATCCCATGGGCAGCCATGGACGTGATTTTGCCCAGATCCATGCAAATCCTATAGAAACCATTCGCACCCTTTGGAGGCCACATTAGTGGGTCTCAAGGGATCTGTTCACCCTCAGAAAGGGAGGTTTAACAGATGGATTCCTTCTCTGAAAACAAACCTCGAGTTGAGGCCGGTTTTCTTACCTGACCAGCTGTTGGGAGGTCAGTAAAGAGTGCAGCACTGTGGGATGCGCAGTCTGGTGAAGAAGGATGCCGGCATGCTGGACGCGTTTGGCAAGGGGGCGAGCGAGGACATCCGCGCGGCCAAGGCAGAGCTCTACGCGCAGATGACGTGGGACCCGATGACATCCCAGTCGCTCAACACCCCTCCCCAGATCACCACCCCCATGCCCTCGCCACCGCCGTCTCCCAAAACAGACTCCGCCCTCCACAAGGCCAACTCAGGTGGCGCCACCTGCCTGTGCCCCCTTGTGCCAATTCTGTCCTACAAGTCAACGCACAAGGGCAATGTTTGCAAGCTGACGCTGCCTTTTGCAAGTTTTTGGAGCAGTTTAAGTGAAATATTCGCCTGTGTATGCAAGATCGTAGCTGACTAGCCGCTTTCCTGCATCCTTTATGGACGCAAGTGATCACAGCTGCTCGTTTCATAATCTCAAGGATGTGCTAGCACAGGACACTCATGGGACCCTACTAAGTATCAGTAAGCAACAAGTATACAATCCAGGGTTCAGCCGTGTCCCATGGGTTGAGCGTGACGTCGACTGTGCAGGCAGCATGAACTCGCCTCCGCAGGGAGTCTCCATCTTCAAAGCGGCGGACGCCGCGCAGTCGCGGCCGCTGTCGCCGATGCCTTCGGGGCTGACCAGCCGCCGCGCGTCGCATGACGGCTCGGTGAGCAGCGGCGCCGGCGGCGGAGGCAGTCGCCGCGCCACCGAGAATGTCGCGGCCCGCCCAGTGATCCACCCCATGCCCCAGAAGCCGCTCTCGCTGCTGCGCCAGCTCACCGGGCACATCAAGGTGCGCAGCCCCATGCAGATTTGACATCGCGGTCATAACAAGCACTGTTTTTTCTTCTGTGCACCAATCAGGTGTCGCAAATGCCCACAAGATGCACCGCTGTTCACATAATGAAGAGCTGTCCAATCTTTCCTCCTCTCAGTATCTCTATGTGCGCCGCACAACCCATGCAAGGCTCAGAAGCACAGGCGATTGGCCTGCTTATCCCTTGCCCACTATAGTTGGCATTTACTTTTGCATTTCATATTGTGCAGGTGTTGGTGGAGCAGCTGAGGCAAATGTGCCTGGACGAGCGGGTCGGCAGGAATGGCCCCGAAGGTCGCAACTACAGCGCTCTCACGCAGAGCCCGCGCGAATGGGGCCTGGAGCCTGGGAAGCCCTGCAGCGGCGAGCGCCTGCTGCTCATGTTTGACAGATGGTACGTTCGCTTATACTCTGCAGCACAGGCTTTCGAGTATTCTAAAGAACTAAAGATGGTAAGCTTGCTGGTCTTTATTTTGTACGCTTCTCCTCCTGTTTTCCTTCATGGCTTTAATTTTGGGGTAAGCTCTATCGCAGCTGTCATTGCCACCTGAACAGATTGCATTGGGCTTCTTCTTGTTGAAAAATTGCCTACAGAATGTAGTTTGGTGTCCTGACGCTGCTGTTGTGCATGCGCAGGCGCAAGCTGCTCAAGGCATTCTACAGTGACAAGAAGCAGCAGTTTGACATCAGCAAGGTGCCGGACATCTATGACTCTGCCAAGTACGATGCCATCCACAACAGCGAGCTGGGCCTGACCCTCAAGCCCCTCTACACGGTGCAGCCTCTTCCCAGCTTCCACAGACAACCCTTCAACCCTTCTACTTCCCTGACAAAGAATGCATGCCTCTTTCTTGTCGTTGCCATCATATCTTTCTTACAGGGTCTTAGAGTCCTGTCTTGATGTACTCCCGTCTCTCCTATCGTCTCCATGTCTCTCCTACGTTCCTTCTTCCCATACTTTCTTCCTGTTTCTCTGCTCTCGTGGTCTTTCTACAGGTTGCAGCACTGTGACTCATAATGAAGCAATCAGGCCCCGGCTGGCGGGGGGGGGGGGTATAAGCACCGAGCACCATGCCTACGGTTGACTGGGTCTTGCTTAAATCTGGCGAGTTCATCAAGGGGTAGGATATTGGCAACCTTTGCAAGCACCTTGGCTCTTTGCGAGAAATGTGTGCCAAAAAAAATAAGGGAAACGAACCACTAAAATATGATGGTGGGCATGCGCAACAGGTGGCGAAACAGCTGGCGGACTGCGTGATTCCCAACGAGTATGGCATCGACCCGGCCGGGAAGATGCGCATCGGCTCCAAGATCTGCTGCGCGCTGCTGGGCAAGCTGCTCGCCGACCTGGCCAACATGCGCGAGGAATCCATCGCCACTGCGGTCAGCGCCCCACACAACCCCTCCACACATTCCCTGCACTCTCGTTAGTGGCAAAAATTGCACCAATGGGCTGTTCGCTTGTGCAGCCGTTTCACACACAATGCTGCCACATCTAAGTGCTGTCAAAGCTGCAGCAGTGATGAGGGTACCTGGGTCAGCTGAACGCTTCTAGTGTGAAGGCACATGTGAAGAAAGAAGCTGCGCAAGGCTCCAGCAATTCTCAAGACCACCCCAGGGTCAGTTGAATGCATGTGTGGTGAAGGCATGCAAGAATATGGAGGGTTGCAAATTGAATAAATAAGGAAATGAGCATAGGGTTTGACACAGCAGCACCACAAGCCGTTTTCTTGATTGAAAGATGTGCAGAGAACAAAAGTAATTTAGTTGTGGTGTGCAGGGCATGGAGGGCACAGGCGAGCCGGTGTCGCCCTTCGACTCGTACGTGGATCTGAACCCGGCGGCCTCAGCGGCGGACATCCCGGGGCCGGCCGCGCAGGGCATGCAGCAGAGGGCCGACGCCTTCTCTGCCACATCAGCGCCGGCCCGCCTCGACGGCGCGGACACCATGCTCTCGGACGACAGCCTGCTGAACAACGCTGTCTCCACCTCCTCCACCGGTGCGCGCATCCTTGTTCTATGGCCTTTTGCAGATTTTGTATCACTGCTCAACTGATATGGCCGTCTAGGGCTTCATGCGCTGTGCCACTCGTGGCGTGAATATTGTAAGGGGTCGCCAGCCATGATAGACTGCCTGTGCAGCACAAGTGGAGAAAGTGTCAATCATATTTTGCTGCAAACGTTAAGAAGTATACACTGCATACGGCAGATGATGTCTCCAGCAGGATTTTCTTGATGATGTGGACTTCCACCAGACTTCTGCTTCTTCTAAGTTCAAATCCAAATCCGAATTCAAGTTCATATTCACATGAGATTCATGCGTGATACCTGGGGCTGCAGGCGTGCTGGGAACGGAGGAGACAGCGGGGGACGACGACGAGGTTGAGGAGGACAGGGAGACGCTGCACCGGCTGTGCCCCACGTATGCGCAGGACATCAACTCGCCGCTGCGTCACGTGCGAACGCGCATCTACTTCACCTCCGAGTCCCACATGCACTCCCTCATCAACGTCCTCCGCTTTGCCCACCTATGTGCGCGCCCCCTGCCCATCTCTTGCCTGAATCGTGCTGATAGCTGACAGTCTTTGCACCTCGCTCTGTCAGGAGTGTACCTGCCTGTGACACCTTTGCTATTTGCCAGAGGGAGAAGGCTGCGTGGACAATCCAGCCCCCAGATTTCCAGCCCCGGAGAAATCCATAGAATACTTGAATTGGTTTATGTGTGCTGTCCACGACTGTGGGACGGGTCAGACACGCATGATTGGTTTCTCTCCTGGACTGCATGCTCTGCATATGGTGGCAGAGGTATCTATGTTTAAACATGTCTGACGCTGTACTGAGTGCCTTGTAACTTAATAAGCGCAGCGCGGGACACCCCCACAGAGAGCCTGGTGAGCGACGCTGCGCAGGAGATGCTGCGGAACACCACAGAGCTGGACTACATGACCCACATCGTCTTCCGCATGTATGAGAACAAGAGGTGGGGCCACCACAGTAAAATCACCCTCTTCATACTGTTGACATCAATATGCACTGTTCAACTTTTTCAACTAAAAGTCTCAAAAGAATTTCTCCAGGAGGCAGTCAAGGTATGGAGAGCAGGCATTGAGTTTTGAAGTTTTCTGCTAGGTACAGCTCATTCTAGGTATAGAAGGGTATATTTTTGGCAGTCATAAACCCCCCAAAAACAGTGCTTGGCATCTCAGCATTGGGTAAGCCAGGCCTTCAAGGCGTCGGTGTCGTATAGTGGTAAGTACATCACGTTGTGGCCGTGGGAACCAGGGCTCGATTCCCTGCACCAACAACTTTTTCCCAATCATTCATTTTTCTTTGGCATTCCGCTGATCAGCAAGCTTCCAGGATCACTGCACCGGGCAGTTATGGGCTCAGGTGTGGGCATGCAAGATCTTGTAATCATCTACGGAGCGCCATGGGCACAACTTTGGGTTCCCGTTCGCGCGCATGCGCAAACCCCACAGGGCTGCTGAAAGTACTGCAGCACCTATTAGATCTCAATTTCCGCATGTTATGGGCTACTGTGACATGCTATTGTTGTGGCACAGGGTGCCTGTGGAGAGCGCTGAGAGGTTCCGGGTGGAGGTGCTCTTCAGCCGGGGGGCGGGGCACAATCCATTTGAGGTCATACCCATCAAGCAGGACCACACCCTGCCCATCGCCCTGCGCACTCCTCTCCACCGAGGTGCCTTTCTCGTTGCTAGAACTTTCCTGTTGCTAGAACCAACCTCAATCTGCTTCTCTGGAACTGGTCATAGCATGCCCATGGAATGCTTCATTATCTGCCATTGTGCGGGAGCAGCTCTCCAAACCCAAGATTGCAACAATCAGCACGGGGGTGGTAGGCAAGTAGAGTCTTTTGATGCACAGAAATCTGCATGTTAAGCAGAATTGTCGATCAGCACTGGTTAAGGGGATATTTGAAAGGTAATTTCAGCCAATACAGTGCCAGATAATGGTAATGATACTATGGTGACTCACTGCTATGGTTTGTGCTGCTACACAGATACGGGGACTACCTGGTCGCAGCTATCGGAGCTGCTCAGTCCCCACTCCACACCGGCCAAGGCGTCCACGTACACATACTCTATGCAATGACAGCAGTGTAGCGCTGAGTGGGGGTGTTCCAGTACCGCTTTGATGCAGGATGCAGAATGTGTTGAGGGTAGCAGCATCAGCCAGGCATGACTTCTCTGTACGGTACTTATGAATAATTCTCTGAATGAGATGCTCATGGATGCTGTGCAAAATATATGCATTGCTAGAGGAGTCAACAGCTATTTTTGTGAGGGAGTATGCGTGAAGCAACGGTGCGCAGCATTTTTAGCTATATATTGTTGAGAAAAACATTCTTTCATTGTTCTCAATTGAAAACAAGCCAGCTTGATCAAGCTGGCAAATTTTGTAGTTGGTTTAAAAGACTGGAACAAATTCTCTATTGCAGTACCCGCATGCAACCAAATGCACATGCACGAAAGCATGTCACAACTCCAGCAAGTGCCATTGAACCGCACTGATAAGTCACTGTGATCATGAGTTGACATTCACCAGCAACTTGACAATGTTCATAACAATGCACACAGTGGATGCCCAAGGCAAGGATGCTCACGTGCACACGTGTCTAAAGTCTGCACATAGAATTCTTATGCTCAGTCCGATGACAGGCTCCCGCACATATGCTCTGCAGTGCTGTATAGCATGACAGCACGAATTAAGAATTTCCAGGGAACTGTGTGCCGTAGCCTGGCTTCACTACAGGCCGCTCCAGAGGCGGTATGCTTCCGGCCCAAGGGGCCCTTGTCGGCGCCATGCTTGCCTGTGCTCCCGGTGAAGGTAGTCCAACCCTGGAAAATGCACCTGCAAGCATGCAACAATTCAAGTCACAAGGAACCCAGCAACTCTACACTGGCAGGTGGAGAACATTTTGGTGATTCCCTAAAACAAGAAAATTAGTCCTGTCCAAACGATGCAGGCCAAGCATGCTAGGCTTTTGTAACTTGCTTGGCTCTTCTTCACTAAACCCCGGCATGGGAAATTCTCAATGTTCCCGTATCCACCTAAACAGAGACAGATGCATCAACAACCTAACTCCGAGTCTCCCAAAGGGAAGAGCAATCCCAGTCCTCTTCAACAAGACGCAAGAAGCAGGGTCACCAGCAGCTAATCTTGCTACTAAAATGCTCTTGCATGCCCATGCGCGGGAGCCTGAAGCCTGGAAAAGATTAAGACATGAGACATGAGAAGGAGGGTCATCGCAGGTGACTCACCGGTGGGGACCGGGACGTCGGGGCTGCGCGCCATGGCGGCGGCCTGGTCGTCGGAGAGGTGGCCTGCCCAGATGCCAGGGCCGACAAAGTCGCGCAGCCGGCCCGCGCACTTGCCGGCCGCTGCCCGGCACAGCTGGTGCTCGCATGCCAGCGAGGCAAACAGCGGATCCAGCAGAGCATCCATGTGCCTCTTGAACACCTGCGCACCAGTGGTACTTTCAGTGGCTTTTAAACGCCAATGTGGCTTGTAGCAATTAAAGGCGGCAGATTTGTGGCCTTTGGCAGGCTCTGGGATGTCCACTTGGAAGCCACAAATTGGCTTTGAAGAAACAGTTCACACCCGCTGAAATGCCACGATTTGTGCCTTTTTGGGCCTGAAGTCCCCTGAAAACAACCAGTTTTGAGCCGAACTTTTTCTCCAATATCCTCTTTTCTGCCACTCTTGTGGCTTTGGCCGAGCTATCACAAGACTCGTTCAAAGCCACATTGGCTATCAGCCGAAATCCTTCGGAGAAACACTGCTGCGCACATGTCAGGTCAAGACGATTGATAAATGGCAGGGCCTGCGAATAAGCCTTGTGTGTTCCATCAGCTTCTAGGTGCCTCGGTGGAGCAGCCTTACGTAATGTTTGACAATTTGAAAAGCAAAAAATCAGGCCACTGTCTGACAGGCAAATATTATTTGCCGAGTGGCTCTCGGCTGGAGGACATCTAAACGAGCGTTCCAGACTACACATGTCCTGACCCAGAACTTTAGCGACAAACTTAAACCTGCTTTCCATTGACCACTGAGAAGTCAGCACCAGAGCTCAGGGTAGCATGCGCCTTGCAATTTGTAATGTTCTATCCCGAACAAAAAGGTCTCTCCACACGGCATCAAGAAGGCGAACAAGAAGGTAGGGCCTTGGAACAGTTCAGCGCATTTGGTGGTGCAATGCGCATACTGCACCTAGACCCAGGTGCTCACTTTCTGCCCTGTGTTTGCTGGTTGCGGAAAAGTATTGACTCAGCACTGACTGCAGCTGTAAAGCATCTAGGAGTAAAATTAACAAACACCAATGAAGCCCCTGAGCTGCACTTTTAGGATGAGGGCGCACCCTCTTTCCGAGGCCGGCAGCGATGGCGGGCAGCTGGTTCCAGATGGTCTCCTGCAGGTTCCTGGAGTGTGAGAAATGCTGCAGGCTCGCTACCTCAGCCAGCCCTGGCAGGAATTCTGGCACTGTCTCTGGGGCAACCTGTATGCAGACATTAGGTGGTGGATTGTGCAGTTCAAGCAAAGAAGCATCTTCACCAGGGTCATGGGAATGCAGTGATGATCGATGGCCACACCCAACGACAGACAGGTTCTCCAACTTATGGGTGTCTAATACGGTGGCCTTGGCGCAATAAAGAAGGGACACTTGCAAGAAATCCATGCTGGAGATACCTTGACAAGCAAGATGAGTCCTGCTAAGGGTTCAGCCTCCCAAGTCAGCTCACCATCAGGCATGTGTCGGCAAACAGATGCAAGCCATAGGAAGGTAAAACAGACCTGGGCCAGTTCCCTCAGCAGGTAGACAGCGCCATCAGAGGCCTCCCACGGCTCTTTGGGCCGCCTGAACCCGTAGTCCATGCAGCCACAGCTGTAATCTGCGCATGCACAGGACATGCTCAATATGATGCATGCACGCGCGCAAGCTCTCAGAAGCACAGCATTGCTGCATTCAGGCTGTGCTGTGCCGGACGTCCATGCCTGGGACTTGCTTGGAGCTTCCCTCGCAATGCAGATGGAGAGTCTCCTTAGGGTCTGCATTTATGAGGACTAAGTGGGGCACTCGTGGTCCCAAGCATACTTCCAATCATCGCATAACATCAGCACAAAGACAGTTCTCACCCACGCCCCCAGTGTCCTTCTTGCGGTTAGTCAGCGGGCCGCCGTGGAACATGCCGCCCTCCTCCGGCGCCGGCAGCTCCGCCGATATTTTCCGCGCACCCCCCACCGGCGCAGCAACGCCCCCTGATGCTGCCGTATCTCCCCTTGGTGATGACGCAGCCTCCTTTGGCTGACCAGAGGGTGACAGTGCAGCAGCTGTGGCCTGGCTTGGCGCTGAGCTGGCGGGGCTGCTATACGAGCTGCCATCCGCTGCGTCTGCTGGCTGTTCCTTCGCTTTTGGTAACGCTTGCCTGCAAGTGAAATCCACACGTTACTCACGCACTCACATGCAGAAAATGCCGCCTTGTCTTTAATCTCCAGGAGCTCTATAAGACAGAAACACTATGCCCCATGCACAGAGTCAGGTGATGACCAGAAGCTGAATTTGCTCAAAACGGCATACACCCAGCACAGGATCAGGTGAGGGCCAGACACCCCCTGAATGACCATGTGATAGAGCACCTTGGATGCAACTGGGGACGCATGGAAGCGCAAGAACCGAGCAGACTGGAAAGCAACAAGCGCGGTCTTGATTTGTCCTTACAAATAGACAATTCGTGGAAATAAATCATATCAGGAAAGCATGAAAGCCTGCCTAGAACACGTGCAGCAAAGAGGGGATCAGTAGTAAAACCTACTGTCAGCGCCTGAACAAGCTGGGAAGCAAATGAGCATATAAGGCTGCAAAGGCCGACCTAATGACCTGACTCGAACTCTAGGTGTATATCCATGTTCAGAATGTACCTGAGCCAGGGCAGCAGCCGGTCGAGCGCATCCTGCCTGTAGGCGCGGACAGCGTCTCCCAGCGCGATTGCAGCATCCTCGCGCACAGAGTAGATGTTGTCGTCCAGGTGCGCCATCCACAGCCGGTACAGCTCCGGGAGTGATTCTGCGCACTCGGCAGGGAACGCCACCGCACACTTGCCCGCCGCCAGCAGCGCCCGATCGCGCACCTGCCGCCATGAAGCCTCACATGACTCCCATATTTGATAATGAGTTTATGCTTTATATCTGAGCTATGCACACAGCTGCCCAAATCAGCATCTTGAACGTGCTCATTGGCAGTGGCGCTGCGCCTACAGTCTCTGTGCTTCCAACCAGCATATCTTGCATTATAAGTTTGAAGATCCCCAAAGGATACGCGGCTCGCCGCCAAATGGACTGGGCAACACTCTGCACTTTTCTCAAGCGCTGATCGAATGCAGAAAGGGGCGCGATGCATCTATTCAGCACACCTGCCCTCTGCAGCATTCCGCAATAGGAGCTTGTATTCGGGCTTGTAATATTATTTTTTTCAAAATTCAGCTGAGGCCTGTGGCGCACCGGCCAGCTGTCGTCGCGCAGGCAGGTGATGAGCGTGCGCAGCATGGCGGGCAGGTGCGGCCGCACCGCATCCGGGTCTATCTTGGACGCCAGTTCGGCGATGCACGTGCATGCCGCCTCGCGCACTGTGTGGTTGTTTGTTCGCGCGCAGCGCGTGTAACACTCCATGACCTGCGACCGTGCAGTGTGCACAAATCAGATATCTTACGCATGACACACTGTTTGGCACCATCGTCCACACTCCCAAGAACAGCCTACAACACACTGCAGACCTCGCTATGCCTCAGCGGCCTTGAAGGACGCAACCTTTCGCAGACATGCCTCTGAGAAACCGAGAAGTAGCTGTGTTATCTGTGGCAAGGAGCGAGCAGCGGACTTCAGAGCAGCATGCCTATCCGTAGATCTTGCACAGGGCATTGCCAATGTTTTTGTTGTCGCTTCGGAGCTGAAGTGGACACCTGGGGCATGCACTTGGCGACCCAGGCGCGGCCCTCAGAGCCCATGACGAGGCGCCAGGTGTCCTGCGAGTAGGAGGCAACGCCCTCCGCCACGTCGTGGCGATTGAAGCACAGGTGCGGCAGTAGCGCTGGGTAGAACGCCGTGCGCGCATACCCCAGCGACAGCATGAACGACCGCGCCGCCACGCACGCCGCATACCTCACCTGCATGTTATGTCAAAGCCTGCTCACGCATCGCC